>Ga0209369_1000162_pt1 | contig 143420 bp, 125 predicted proteins | sample EBPBio142010_DNA_FD_185865 | JGI IMG/M metagenome (GOLD analysis project Ga0209369, IMG submission 185865) | Wastewater treatment Type I Accumulibacter community from EBPR Bioreactor in Madison, WI, USA - Reactor 1_10/4/2010_ DNA (SPAdes)... | ecosystem: Engineered > Bioreactor > EBPR >...
GCGACAACGTGTCGATCACCGTCAAGCTGATCGCCCCCATCGCCATGGAAGAAGGCCTGCGCTTCGCCATCCGCGAAGGCGGCCGCACCGTGGGTGCCGGCGTCGTTGCCAAGATCATTGCGTAATCAATGAGTCATAGGGGTATAGCTCAATTGGCAGAGCGTCGGTCTCCAAAACCGAAGGTTGTAGGTTCGATTCCTACTGCCCCTGCCACCTGAATACGGTGGTCAACAAGCCCGCCAGAGTCTGGCGGGCTTCGGTGTCTTGTGCGACACCAGATACAGAAGGCAAAAATTTCATCTATGGCCACTTCCCAGGTTGAAACGGTCACCACCGGTGCGGACAAGGCAAAGTTGTTCGCTGCGGTGGCGATCGTTCTTGCGTCTATCGCCGGTTTCTATCTGCTCGGCAAGCAGGGTCCGCTGATTCAGTGGGCGGCGCTGCTGCTTGGCTTGGCGCTGGCCGTGGTCATGTTCTTGGTTTCTGAGCATGGTCGTCAGTTCATTGCCTTCGCTCGTGATGCTTCGCGCGAGGTCAAGAAGGTGGTCTGGCCAACGCGTAAGGAATCGCTGCAGATGACGGGCTATGTGTTCGCGTTTGTGGTTCTGATGGCACTCTTCCTCTGGTTTACAGACAAAACCTTGGAGTGGGTTCTGTACGATTTGATCTTGGGTTGGAGGAAGTGATGGTGGATGCCATGCAAGCCGGTGGTGAGCAAACTTCCGCGGACGCGTCGGCCAATCCCGATTTGCGTTGGTACATCGTTCATGCCTATTCCGGCATGGAAAAGGCCGTAGAGCGCAACATTCAGGAGCGCATTGCCCGCGCCGGCATGCAGCAGAAGTTTGGCCGCATTCTTGTTCCGACCGAAGAGGTCGTGGAAATGAAGAATGGTCAGCGCAAGACCACTGAGCGTCGCCTGTTCCCGGGTTATGTGTTTGTTGAGATGGTCATGGATGACGACACCTGGCACCTGGTGAAGCACACCAGCAAGGTGACCGGCTTCGTGGGCGGGGTCAAGAATCGTCCTGCGCCTATTTCCGAGGACGAGGTGCAGAAGATCGTCAACCAGATGCAACAGGGCACGGATAAGCCCCGCCACAAGATCGAGTTCATGGTGGGCGAACTGGTACGTGTCAAGGAAGGCCCCTTCACCGACTTCAACGGTTCGGTGGAAGAGGTCAACTACGAGAAGAGCCGCCTGCGGGTATCGGTCATGATTTTTGGTCGTTCAACCCCTGTCGAGTTGGAGTTTGCCCAGGTCGAGAAGACGTAAGCCTTTCTTCCGGCAACTTAATTCGCATCAAGTTTCGCGCCTTTCGACTCGGCGCGATAAAAAATTGAGTCGATAACCCCCGGGGAGCCTGACCCTTTGGATCGGGCGTCATCACCCGCAAGGAGCTATCAATGGCGAAGAAAATCGTCGGCTTCATCAAGCTGCAAGTGCCAGCTGGTAAGGCCAACCCATCCCCCCCGATCGGCCCCGCGCTCGGTCAGCGTGGTCTCAACATCATGGAATTCTGCAAGGCGTTCAACGCCCAGACCCAGGGTGTCGAGCCGGGCCTGCCGCTGCCCGTCGTCATCACCGCTTTTGCCGACAAGAGCTTCACCTTCATCATCAAGACGCCGCCCGCAACGGTGCTGATCAAGAAGGCCATCAAGCTGGACAAGGGCTCGTCCAATCCGCTGAGCACTAAGGTCGGCAAGATCACCCGCGCACAGCTGGAAGAGATCGCCAAGACCAAGCTCAAGGACATGAATGCCGCCGATGTGGACGCTGCCGTGCGTACGCTGGCAGGCTCTGCCCGTTCCATGGGCGTGACGGTGGAGGGCCTCTGACATGGCAAAGCTGACCAAGAAGCAAAAAGCCCTGCAGGGCAAGGTTGACAGCACCAAGCTGTATGCATTCGCTGACGCCGTGGCACTGGTGAAGGATGCCGCCACCGCCAAGTTCGATGAATCGATCGACGTGGCCGTGCAGCTGGGCGTGGATGCCAAGAAGTCCGACCAGGTGGTGCGTGGCGCCGTCGTGCTGCCCAATGGCACTGGTAAAACCTCCCGCGTGGCCGTGTTTGCCCAGGGCGCCAAGGCCGAAGAAGCCAAGGCCGCCGGTGCCGACATCGTTGGCATGGACGACCTGGCCGCGATGGTCAAGGCCGGTGACATGCCCTTCGACGTGGTTATCGCCGCCCCTGATGCCATGCGCGTCGTGGGTACGCTGGGCCAGATCCTGGGCCCACGCGGCCTGATGCCCAACCCCAAGGTGGGTACGGTGACGCCCGACGTGGCCACGGCCGTGAAGAACGCCAAGGCCGGCCAGGTGCAGTTCCGTGTCGACAAGGCCGGCATCATCCACACGACCATTGGCCGTCGCTCGTTCGACAACGACAAGCTGCAAGGCAACCTGGTGGCGCTGATCGAAGCACTGAACAAGGCCAAGCCGGCTACCAGCAAGGGTGTTTACCTGCGCAAGGTGGCCGTATCTTCGACCATGGGTCTGGGCGTTCGCGTCGACACGCAAACCATCGCAGCCTGATTGTGATAAATCTTGAAGCGTTCGCAAGAGCGCTTCGGTGGTGGGCCGGCGCAGTGATGCGCCGGGCCATCCAAGACCGTTGGTGTGCAAGCAGGTTGCACTTAAACCCATGAGGGCCAACGCAGATGGCGATCCCGCTGCAGATGGAATTCTTCCGAAACAGTTGGTCGCTGCATACCAAGAGCGCGCATGGCTGGATTCGTCCGAAATGCGCATATGAAGGAGTAGACCTTGAGTCTTAATCGCAGTGAGAAAGAAGCGGTCATCAACGAAGTGACCAGCCTCGCCGCTAAAGCTCAAACGCTCGTGATCGCGGAGTACCGTGGCATCACGGTCGCCGACATGACCAAACTGCGCGTTGACGCCCGCAGCAAGGGTGTTTCCTTGAGTGTTCTGAAGAACACCTTGGCACGCCGTGCTGTGGCTGGCAGCCAGTTTGACGTGGTGGCCGACCAGATGACCGGTCCCCTGATCTATGGCTTCTCCGAAGACGCTGTGGCCGCCGCCAAGGTGGTGGCCGATTTCGCGAAGACCAACGACAAGCTGGTGATTCGTGGCGGCGCCTTCGCGGGCAAGGCCCTGGACGTGAACGGCGTGAAGCAACTGGCCAACATCCCTTCCAAGGAAGTGCTGCTGGCCCAGCTGTGTGGCTTGCTGATGTCGCCCATCTCCCGCACCGCTGTGGTGCTGGGTGCCCTGGCGACGAAAAAAGGCGAAGGCGAAGCTGTGGCCGCCTGAGGCGGCAGTCGCAGTTTTTGCAACCCTCTGAAACCCAATTGTTAGGAAATCAAAATGGCATTCGATAAAGACGCATTTTTGACCGCGCTGGACAGCATGACGGTCATGGAACTCAATGACCTGGTCAAGGCCATTGAAGAGAAGTTTGGCGTGAGCGCTGCCGCCATGGCTGCTCCCGCTGCTGCCGGCGGTGGCGCTGCCGCTGCAGCCGCTGAAGAGAAGACCGAGTTCAACGTGGTGCTGACCGACGCTGGCGCCAACAAGGTCTCCGTCATCAAGGCAGTGCGCGAAATCACCGGCCTGGGCCTGAAGGAAGCCAAGGACCTGGTGGACGGCGCTCCCAAGAACGTCAAGGAAGCCATTGCCAAGGCCGACGCCGAAGCCGCTGTCAAGAAGCTGGTGGACGCCGGCGCCAAGGCCGAACTCAAGTAATCGACCTTGTCTCATGGGCTGGGGGTCTTGCAAAAGGCCTCCAGCCTTTGGTGCTTATGGGAATAGTCACCAGAGCGCACCAGCAAGCGGCCTGCAAGGCCGTTTGCTAGTGTCTTCTGACCCATCCGACAGCAGAAGACGCCTTGGTTCGGGCGATGTGCAACGCATCGCCGTCCGCCATGGTTGGTAGTGGCCAACCGCCAAGCCCGCAAGCCCTGCCTTGTGGGGCAGTAGTCGTCGAAGACCCCATCGTCATGTCTTTGCCCGGAGATCTCATGGCCCAAACATCCACGTACAGCTACACCGAACGCAAGCGCATCCGCAAGAGCTTCGGTAGCCGTGACAGCGTGCTCGAAGTCCCGTATCTGCTGCAGATGCAGCGCGATGCATATACCGCATTCCTGCAGGCCGATACCCCCGCGCAAAAGCGCGGCATCGAAGGCTTGCAGGCGGCATTCAACTCAGCCTTCCCCATCGTCTCGCACAACGGTTTTGTCGAGATGAAGTTTGTTGAGTACAACCTGGCCAAGCCGGCGTTCGACGTGCGCGAATGCCAGACCCGCGGCCTGACCTTTGCCTCGGCCGTGCGCGCCAAGGTGCAGCTCATCATTTACGACCGCGAGTCCTCCACGTCGCAGAACAAGGTGGTCAAGGAAGTGAAGGAGCAGGAGGTCTACATGGGCGAGGTGCCCCTGATGACCGACAAGGGCTCGTTCATCATCAACGGCACCGAGCGCGTCATCGTCTCGCAGCTGCACCGCTCGCCCGGCGTGTTCTTCGAGCACGACAAGGGCAAGACCCATAGCTCGGGCAAGCTGCTGTTCTCGGCGCGCATCATTCCCTACCGTGGCTCCTGGCTGGACTTCGAGTTCGACCCCAAGGACATCCTGTACTTCCGCGTGGACCGTCGCCGCAAGATGCCGGTCACCATACTGCTGAAGGCCATTGGCCTGAACCCCGAGTCCATCCTGGCGAACTTCTTCGTCAACGACAACTTCCGCCTGATGGACAGCGGCGCGCAACTGGAGTTTGTCTCCGAGCGCCTGCGTGGCGAGGTGGCACGCTTTGACATCACCGACAAGTCGGGCAAGGTCATCGTTGCCAAGGACAAGCGCGTCACGGCGCGCCATACGCGTGAACTGGAGCAGTCCGGCACGACCCATATCAGCGTGCCCGAGGACTTCCTGATCGGCCGCGTGGTGGCGCGCAACATCGTCGATCCCGACACCGGCGAGATCCTGGCCAAGGCCAACGAAGAACTGACCGAGGCCCTGCTCAAGAAGCTGCGCTCGGCCGGCGTGCAGGAGCTGCAGGCCATCTACACCAACGAGCTCGACCAGGGCGCCTACATCTCGCAGACGCTGCGCATCGATGAAACCGTGGACGAATTCGCCGCGCGCGTGGCCATCTACCGCATGATGCGCCCCGGCGAGCCGCCGACCGAAGACGCCGTGCAGGCCCTGTTCCAGCGCCTGTTCTACAACCCCGACACCTATGACCTGTCGCGCGTGGGGCGCATGAAGTTCAACGCCAAGGTCGGCCGCGACGAGGCCACCGGCCCCATGGTGCTGTCCAACGACGACATCCTCTCCGTGGTCAAGATCCTGGTCGATCTGCGCAACGGCAAGGGCGAGGTGGACGACATCGATCACCTGGGCAACCGCCGCGTGCGCTGCGTCGGAGAGCTGGCCGAGAACCAGTACCGCACCGGCCTGGCACGTATCGAAAAGGCCGTGAAGGAGCGTCTGGGCCAGGCCGAGCAAGAGCCTTTGATGCCGCACGACCTGATCAACTCCAAGCCGATTTCTGCGGCCTTGAAGGAGTTCTTCGGTGCCTCACAGCTCTCGCAGTTCATGGACCAGACCAACCCGCTGGCCGAAATCACGCACAAGCGCCGCGTCTCGGCCCTGGGCCCGGGCGGTCTGACGCGCGAGCGCGCCGGCTTCGAGGTGCGCGACGTGCACGTCACGCACTACGGCCGTGTCTGCCCCATTGAGACGCCCGAAGGCCCGAACATCGGCCTGATCAACTCGCTGGCCCTGTACGCGCGCCTGAACGAGTACGGCTTCATCGAAACCCCGTACCGCCGCGTGGTGGATGGCAAGGTGACGATGGAGATCGATTACCTGTCGGCCATCGAAGAGGGCAAGTACATCATTGCCCAGGCCAACGCCACGCTGGACAAGGACGGCAAGCTCACCGGCGACCTGGTGTCGGCGCGTGAGAAGGGTGAATCCACCCTGGTATCGGCCGAGCGCGTGGAGTACATGGACGTGTCGCCGGCGCAGATCGTTTCGGTGGCGGCATCGCTGGTGCCCTTCCTGGAGCATGACGACGCCAACCGCGCTCTGATGGGCGCCAACATGTCGCGTCAGGCCGTTCCCGTGCTGCGCCCGGAGAAGCCCATGGTGGGCACGGGTATCGAGCGCGTGGCCGCCGTCGACTCGGGCACCGTGGTCACGGCGCGCCGTGGCGGTGTGGTTGATTACGTCGATGCCACCCGCATCGTGATCCGCGTGAACGACTCCGAGGCCGTGGCCGGTGAAGTCGGTGTGGACATCTACAACCTGATCAAGTACCAGCGCTCCAACCAGAACACCAACATCCACCAGCGTCCCATCGTCAAGCGTGGCGACAAGCTGGCCAAGGGTGATGTGATCGCCGACGGCGCCTCCACCGACCTGGGCGAGATCGCCATCGGTCAGAACATGCTGATCGCCTTCATGCCCTGGAACGGCTACAACTTCGAGGACTCGATCCTGATCAGCGAGCGCGTGGTGGCCGAAGACCGCTACACCTCGATCCACATCGAGGAGCTGGTGGTGATGGCGCGCGACACCAAGCTGGGTGCCGAGGAAATCACGCGCGACATTCCCAACCTGTCGGAGCAGCAGCTGAACCGCCTGGACGAGTCGGGCATCATCTACGTCGGCGCCGAGGTGCAGCCCGGCGACACGCTGGTCGGCAAGGTCACGCCCAAGGGCGAGACCACGCTGACGCCCGAGGAAAAGCTGCTGCGCGCCATCTTCGGCGAGAAGGCCTCCGACGTGAAGGACACCTCGCTGCGCGTGGATCAGGGCTCGCAGGGCACGGTGATCGACGTGCAGGTGTTCACCCGCGAAGGCATTCAGCGCGACAAGCGCGCACAGCAGATCATCGACGATGAACTGAAGCGCTTCCGCCTGGACCTGAACGACCAGCTGCGCATCGTCGAGGCCGACGCCTTCGATCGTATCGAGAAGCTGCTGGTGGACAAGGTCGCCAACGGTGGCCCGCAGAAGCTCGCCAAGGGCACGAAGATCGACAAGGCCTATCTGGATGGCGTGGAGAAGTTCCACTGGTTCGATATCCGCCCCGCCGACGAGGCCGTGGCCGCACAGCTCGAATCCATGAAGAACGCCATGGAGCAGACGCGCCACAGCTTCGACCTGGCGTTTGAAGAAAAGCGCAAGAAGCTGACGCAGGGCGACGAACTGCCGGCCGGCGTGCTGAAGATGGTCAAGGTGTATCTGGCCGTCAAGCGCCGCCTGCAGCCCGGCGACAAGATGGCCGGCCGCCACGGCAACAAGGGCGTGGTGTCGAAGATCGTCCCGGTCGAGGACATGCCCTACATGGCCGACGGCACGCCTGCCGACATCGTGCTGAACCCGCTGGGCGTGCCATCGCGCATGAACATCGGTCAGGTGCTCGAGGTCCACCTGGGCTGGGCCGGCAAGGGCATGGGCCAGCGCATCGGCAACATGCTGCAGGAACAGGCCAAGGCGGCCGAGCTGCGCAAGTTCTTCGAGGAAATCTACAACTCGCGTGGCCGCAAGGAAGAACTGTCCCAGCTGAGCGACGACGAGGTCATGGCCATGGCGCGCGAGCTGACCACCGGCGTGCCCTTTGCATCGCCCGTGTTCGACGGCGCCTCGGAAGCCGAGATCAAGGACATGCTCAAGATCGCCTACCCGGACGACATCAAGGAGCGCAAGGGCCTGACCGACACGCGCACCCAGGCCTATCTGTACGACGGCCGCACGGGTGAGCGCTTCGAGCGCCCGACGACCATCGGCTACATGCACTACCTGAAGCTGCACCACCTGGTGGACGACAAGATGCATGCCCGCTCCACCGGCCCGTACTCGCTGGTGACGCAGCAGCCGCTGGGCGGCAAGGCCCAGTTTGGCGGCCAGCGCTTCGGTGAGATGGAAGTGTGGGCGCTGGAAGCCTACGGCGCCGCCTACGTGCTGCAGGAAATGCTGACCGTGAAATCCGACGACGTGCAGGGCCGTACCAAGGTGTACGAGTCCATCGTCAAGGGCGAACACGCCATCGAGGCCGGCATGCCGGAGTCGTTCAATGTGCTGGTCAAGGAAATCCGTTCCCTGGGCCTGGACATCGAGTTGGAACGCTCCTGATCGGGGCCGATTAAATAGAAAAAGTGAGCTGCTCGCGCTTGTTTATCAAAAGATTCAATGTCATTTGATAACAAATTGACTGTCAATCAAGCGCGCACAGCTACGATTTTTGATGCAAGGGAAAGAGTCATATGAAATCGCTACTCGACCTGTTCAAGCAATTCACGCCGGATGAGCACTTTGATGCCATCAAGATCGGCATGGCCTCGCCCGAGAAGATCCGTTCCTGGTCTTTCGGCGAGGTGAAGAAGCCCGAGACCATCAACTACCGCACCTTCAAGCCCGAGCGCGACGGCTTGTTCTGCGCCAAGATCTTCGGGCCCATCAAGGACTATGAGTGCCTGTGCGGCAAGTACAAGCGCCTGAAGCACCGCGGCGTGATCTGCGAAAAGTGCGGCGTTGAAGTCACGCAGACCAAGGTGCGCCGCGAGCGCATGGGCCATATCGACCTGGCGGCGCCCTGCGCGCATATCTGGTTCCTGAAGAGCCTGCCGTCGCGTCTGGGCCTGGTGCTGGACATGACGCTGCGCGACATCGAGCGCGTGCTGTACTTCGAAGCCTATGTGGTCACCGACCCCGGCATGACGCCGCTGAAGAAGTTCAGCATCATGAGCGAGGACGACTACGACGCCAAGCGCAAGGAATATGGCGACGAGTTCATCGCCAAGATGGGCGCCGAGGGCATCAAGGAGCTGCTCGAGGGTATCGACCTCGAGATCGAGATCGAGCGCCTGCGCGGCGACCTGACGGGCTCCGAGGTCAAGGTCAAGAAGAACGCCAAGCGCCTGAAGGTGCTGGAAGCCTTCAAGAAGTCCGGCATCAAGCCCGAGTGGATGGTGCTCGAGGTGCTGCCCGTGCTGCCGCCGGATCTGCGTCCGCTGGTGCCGCTGGACGGTGGCCGCTTTGCCACCTCTGACCTGAACGACCTGTACCGCCGCGTCATCAACCGCAACTCGCGCCTGCGCCGCCTGCTGGAGCTCAAGGCCCCGGAGATCATCGCGCGCAACGAAAAGCGCATGCTGCAGGAGGCCGTGGACAGCCTGTTGGACAACGGCCGCCGCGGCAAGGCCATGACGGGCGCGAACAAGCGCGCCCTCAAGTCCCTGGCCGACATGATCAAGGGCAAGAGCGGCCGCTTCCGCCAGAACCTCTTGGGCAAGCGCGTGGACTACTCGGGCCGTTCGGTGATCACCGTGGGCCCGACGCTCAAGCTGCACCAGTGCGGCCTGCCGAAGCTGATGGCGCTGGAACTCTTCAAACCCTTCATCTTCTCGCGCCTGGAGGCCATGGGCATCGCCACGACCATCAAGGCGGCGAAGAAGGAAGTCGAAGCCGGCACGCCGGTGGTCTGGGACATCCTGGAAGAGGTCATCAAGGAACACCCGGTCATGCTCAACCGTGCGCCCACGCTGCACCGTCTGGGCATCCAGGCCTTCGAGCCCATCCTGATCGAAGGCAAGGCCATCCAGCTGCACCCGCTGGTCTGCGCGGCCTTCAACGCCGACTTCGACGGTGACCAGATGGCCGTGCACGTGCCGCTGTCCGTCGAGGCGCAGCTGGAGGCGCGCACGCTGATGCTGGCGTCCAACAATGTGCTGTTCCCGGCCTCGGGCGAGCCCTCCATCGTGCCCTCGCAGGACGTGGTGCTGGGCCTGTACCACGCCACCCGCGAGAAGATCAACGGCAAGGGCGAGGGCATGGTCTTCACCGACATCGGTGAGGTGCAGCGCGCGCTGGACGCGGGTGAGGCCGAGCTGGCCACCAAGATCAGCGTGCGCCTGACCGAGTGGAACAAGAACAAGGACACGGGCGAGTTCGAGCCCGAGACCAAGTTGGTCGAGACCACCGTCGGCCGTGCCCTGCTGTCGGAGATCCTGCCCAAGGGCCTGGCGTTCAGCAACCTGAACAAGGCGCTGAAGAAGAAGGAAATCTCCAAGCTCATCAACGCCAGCTTCCGCAAGTGCGGCCTGAAGGAAACCGTGGTGTTTGCCGACAAGCTGCTGCAAAACGGCTTCCGCCTGGCCACGCGCGCCGGTATTTCCATCTGCGTGGACGACATGCTGGTGCCGGCGCAGAAGACCGACATCATCGGTCGCGCCGAGAAGGAAGTGAAGGAGATCGAGCAGCAGTATGTCTCCGGCCTGGTCACGGCCGGCGAGCGCTACAACAAGGTGGTGGACATCTGGGGCAAGGCCGGTGACGACATCTCCAAGGTCATGATGGACCACCTGAAGAAGGAAAAGACCATCGACCGCCACGGCAACGAGGTCGATCAAGAGTCCTTCAACTCCATCTACATGATGGCCGACTCGGGCGCCCGCGGCTCTGCTGCGCAGATCCGTCAGCTCGCCGGTATGCGCGGCCTGATGGCCAAGCCCGATGGCTCCATCATCGAGACGCCCATCACGGCCAACTTCCGCGAAGGCCTGAACGTGTTGCAGTACTTCATCTCCACGCACGGCGCCCGCAAGGGTCTGGCCGACACGGCGCTGAAGACGGCCAACTCGGGTTACCTGACGCGCCGTCTGGTGGACGTGACGCAGGACCTGGTGGTGACCGAGGACGACTGCGGCACCAGCAATGGCTCGCTGATGCGCGCCATCGTCGAGGGCGGTGAAGTCATCGAATCGCTGCGCGAACGAATCCTGGGCCGCGTCGTGGCCGAGGACGTGCTGCACCCCGAGACGCGCGACGTGCTGGTGGCCGCTGGCCGCATGCTGGACGAAGACACGATCGAGGAGATCGAGACCGTCGGCGTGGATGAGGTCAAGGTGCGCACGGCGCTGACCTGCGCAACCCGCTACGGCCTGTGCGCCAAGTGCTATGGCCGCGACCTGGGCCGCGGTGGCCTGATCAACCTGGGCGAAGCCGTCGGTGTGATCGCCGCCCAGTCGATTGGCGAGCCCGGCACGCAGCTGACCATGCGTACCTTCCACATCGGTGGCGCGGCCTCGCGTGCGGCGGTGGCCTCCAGCGTCGAGGCCAAGAGCAACGGCATCATCGGCTTCAACGCCACGATGCGCTATGTGACCAACACCAAGGGCGAGCTGGTGGTGATTGCCCGTTCCGGCGAGATCGTCATCCAGGACGAGCATGGCCGCGAGCGCGAGCGCCACAAGGTGCCCTATGGCGCGACGCTGTCGGTCAAGGCCGACCAGCAAATCAAGGCCGGCACCATCCTGGCCAACTGGGATCCGCTGACCCGCCCCATCATCACCGAGTTCGCCGGCACGACCAAGTTCGAGAACATCGAAGAAGGCCTGACGGTGGCCAAGCAGGTGGACGATGTCACCGGCCTGTCCACGCTGGTGGTGATCGACCCCAAGCGCCGCGGCTCCGCCAAGGTGGTGCGCCCGCTGGTCAAGCTGATCGACGCCAACGGCCAGGAGGTGAAGATCCCGGGCACCGACCATGCGGTGGCCATCGGCTTCCAGATCGGCGCGCTGATCCAGGTGCGCGACGGCCAGGACGTGGGCCCCGGCGAGGTGCTGGCGCGCATTCCGGTCGAAGGCCAGAAGACGCGCGACATCACCGGCGGTCTGCCGCGCGTGGCCGAGCTGTTCGAGGCCCGCAGCCCCAAGGACAAGGGCATGCTGGCCGAGATGACCGGCACCATCTCCTTCGGCAAGGAGACCAAGGGCAAGGTGCGCCTGCAGATCACCGACCCCGATGGCCATGTCTGGGACGAACTGGTGCCCAAGGAGAAGAACGTGCTGGTGCACGAGGGCCAGGTGGTGAACAAGGGCGAGCTGATCGTCGATGGTTCGGCCGATCCGCAGGACATCCTGCGCCTGCTGGGCATCGAGGAGCTCTCGCGCTACATCGTTGATGAGGTGCAGGACGTGTACCGCCTGCAGGGCGTGAAGATCAACGACAAGCACATCGAGGTCATCGTGCGCCAGATGCTGCGCCGCGTCGTGGTCGAGAACCCGGGCGAGACCAGCTACATCCAGGGCGAGCAGGTCGAGCGCTCGGAGATCCTCAACACCAACGAGCAGGCGCAAAAGGACGGCAAGATCCCGGCCACCTACTCCAACGTGCTGCTGGGCATCACCAAGGCCTCGCTGTCGACCGACTCCTTCATCTCCGCGGCCTCGTTCCAGGAGACGACGCGCGTGCTCACCGAGGCTGCCATCATGGGCAAGCGCGACGAGCTGCGCGGCCTGAAGGAAAACGTCATCGTCGGTCGCCTGATCCCCGCCGGTACCGGTCTGGCCTACCACCAGGCGCGCAAGGTCAAGGACGCCATGGATGAGGCCGAGCGCCGCGCCATCGCCGAGGCCGAAGCGGCCGAGCTGGCCAGCGCCAATGCCGAAGGCGCTGCCGCTGAGCTCGACGGCAGTGCCGACCTGGCGGACTAAGCCCTGGTACGGCAACCCGGAAATATCGAAACATGAAAGCGCGCCTTCGCACCCACGGCGGCGTTGCAAATCCTCGCGATAGCTACGGCTATCGCTGCGGTTTGCGCCTTGCCCTGGGCGCGAATCCATCACTTTCATTGTGTTCCTCTACTTCCAGGTTGCCGCACTAGCCTCGCCGCTACCATGCTGCTCCCGGCTTGCCAATTGGCGGGCCGGGAGTTTCTTTTTTGGGGTTGTTTCGTGGCGCCGCAGCTTATGAACATGTGGATTTCCGGGGTGCTTCTGGCATTGCTGCTGTTTTGGGCCGTGGGCGCCTACAACCGCCTGATTCGCCTGCGCTCGGCCGCGCTGCAGGCCTTTGGCGCACTGGATGCGCACTGGCAGCGCTGGATAGCGTTGTTGGCGCAATATGCGGCTTCACGTATCGAAGCCACAGAGGACGATGCATCGGCGGGTGGCGCCGCCGACACCCAGGCCGCCCTGGACGCAGCGGCGGCGCAATTTGCCGCCTCTCTGGCAGTGGCCCGGGCCCGGCCGCTGGATGGCGACGCCGCTGCAACCCTGTCGGCAGCGGCCCAGGTGTTGGACACGGCCTGGCAGTCCCTGGCCCATGAGGCGGCCCGGGCGGGCGAGGGCGTGGCGCCACCGGCCCTGGCGCCATGGATACACCAGCGCGAACAGCTGGCGCTGCACGCGGGCGAGGCCAGGCGGCTGTTCAATGAAGCGGTTGGCCAATACAACCACGCTATCGGGCAGTTTCCGGCCAACCTGCTGGCCTGGCTGTTTGGCATGAAGAAGGGGCGCGCGCTGTGACCACCACCAAGCCATCCACGCCAGGCGGCGCCGCATCGCCGCCCTTGAGCCGCTTGCTGGACGCCACCGCCACCGCCCTGCAGGCGATACGTGCGGGCCAGTCGGGCACGGCCGCGCTCGATGCCAGCGATGCAGCGCTGCGCCCGGCCGCGCAGGCGCTGTTGTTCCAGGTGCTGCGCAACCTCGGGCGCGCCCAGGCCTTGCGCCGGCAGCTGGCACCACGCAACCCGCCGGCGCGGGTGGATGCGCTGCTGTGCACGGCCCTAGCGCTGGCCTGGGACACTGAGGCCGCGCCCTACGAGCCGTTCACCCTGGTGAACCAGGCGGTGCACGCCGCCAAGCACAGCGCGGCCACGCGCGCCCAGGCCGGCTTTGTCAACGCCTGCCTGCGGCGTTTCCTGCGCGAGCGCGAGGCACTGGTGGTGGCCACCCAGGGTGACGAGGTAGCGGTCTGGAACCACCCGGCATGGTGGATCAAGCGCCTGCGCCAAGACCACCCGGAGCGTTGGCAACAGATCCTGCAGGCCAGCAACCTGCCTGCACCCATGGTGCTCAGGGTTTCAAAGAAAAAAAGTAGTCCAGCGCTTTACCAGCAAACGCTAACAGCTATCAAAATTGAATCAACATTGGTGGGTGATAGCGGCCTGGCACTGGCCCGTCCGGTGCCGGTGGGCCAGCTACCCGGCTTTGCCGATGGCGTGGTTTCGGTGCAGGACGGGGCCGCGCAGATGGCGGCGCCGCTGCTGCTGGCCGGGCTGGATGCCAGCCAGCCGCTGCGCCTGCTGGACGCCTGCGCCGCCCCTGGCGGCAAGACCGCGCACCTGCTGGAATGGGCTGCCGCGCTGCGCGCGCCATGGCAGGTCACCGCGCTGGAGGTGGACGCACAGCGCGCCGAGCGCATCCACGATAACCTGCGCCGCCTGGGCCTGAGCGCGCAGGTCGTGGTGGCCGACGCAGCACGCCCCGCAGACTGGTGGCAACAGGCCAGCGGCGGCGCCTTGTTCGACGCCATCTTGCTCGACGCGCCCTGCACGGCATCGGGCATCGTGCGCCGCCATCCCGACGTGCGCTGGCTGCGCCGCGAGAGCGACGTGGCGCAGCTGGCGGGCCAGCAGGCGCGCCTGCTGGCGGCGCTGTGGCCGCTGCTGCGCCCCGGTGGGCGCATGCTGTACTGCACCTGCTCGGTGTTCCGTGCCGAGGGCGACGAGCAGATCTCGGCGTTTCTTGCGCACAACACCGATGCGCTTTTGCAGCCATCTCCGGGGCATTTATTCCCGGGCAACCCGGATATGCGCCACGCGCTCCCGGACAATGGGCCGGGTGAACACGACGGTTTCTTCTACGCCTTGCTACAAAAAAAGACCTGAATCCGGTGCGCGCGCCTGGGTGCGCTGGTGCGCAGCGCTGGCCTGCCTGCTGGCGCTGTGCTGGTACGCGCCGGCCGCGCAGGCGCAGCAGCATGGCGAGGTCAGCGATCTGCAGCTCGAGCGCGGCGCCGACGGCCTGTACCTCTCGGCCGCGCTGCGGCTGGAGCTGCCCACGATCGTGCAAGATGCCCTGTACAAAGGCATCTCCATGCATTTCATTGCCGACGCCGAGGTGCTGCGCCCGCGTTGGTACTGGACGGACAAGGTCGTGGCGCATGCCACGCGCTATGTGCGTCTGAGCTACCAGCCGCTCACGCGCCGCTGGCGCCTGGCCCAGTCTGCCGCGCCATTTGCGGCCACCGGCCTGGGGGTGTCGCTGGATCAGAGCTTTGATGACCTGCCAGAGGTGCTGGCCGCCCTGGAGCGCATCGCACGCTGGAAGATTGCGGAAGAGGGCGTCATCGACGAGGGCCAGTCCTACTTGGTGAACTTCCAGTTCCGCCTCGACATGTCGCAACTGCCCCGGCCGCTGCAGATAGGCGCCGTGGGCGGCTCCAGCTGGAATATTGCCCTCGCGCGCGGCGCGCGCCTGAGCGCCCAGGAGGCCACGCGGTGAAGATGGGCGAGCAGCGCCCCGCGGGCTCGGCACGCCGGGCGGCGAACCGGGCGCGGGCCCTGCGCTGGGCGGTGGGGCTGGGCGCCGGCGTGATGGGTGCCATAGGCCTGGTGCTGCTGTTTCTGCTCACCCTGGCCACCAACAATCGCGCGCTCTACGAGCGCAACTTTGCCTGGCTGCTGGGCGTGAACGTGCTTGTCGCCGTGGCGTTGTTGGCGGTGCTGATCTGGGGCGCCGTGCGCCTGGGCGTGCGCGTGCGGCGCGGGCGATTCGGCAGCCATCTGCTGATCAAGCTGGCGGCCATATTCGGCCTGGTGGGGGTGGTGCCGGGGCTGCTGATCTATGTCGTGTCCTACCAGTTCGTCTCGCGCTCCATCGAGAGCTGGTTCGACGTGAAGGTGGAGGGTGCGTTGACGGCCGGGGTGAGCCTGGCGCGCGTCACGCTGGACACCATTGCCAGCGACCTGGCGACCAAGACCCGCGGCGCCAGCAGCCAGCTGGCGCAGGTGCCCGATGCCGCGGCCGGCGTGGTGCTTGAGCGCATGCGCGATCAGCTCGGGGCTTCGGACATGGTGTTGTGGAATGCCGCGGGCCAGCCCGTGGCCGGGGTCGGGCAATCGCGCTATTCGCTCAACCCCGATCGCCCCAGCGCGCAGCAACTGCGCGCCGCGCGCCAGGAGCGCATCAGCTTCCAGATCGAGGGCCTTGACGACATCAACGACCCCATGGCCGCGGAGAACGCACGCGTGCGCGTGCTGGTGCTGGTAGTCCAGCCGGGCGTGGGGTTGTTGGCCGAGCCGCGCTACCTGCAGGCCACCCTGCCTCTGCCCCAGGCCCTGGTGGCCAACGCCATCGCCGTGCAGGAGGCCAACCGCGAATACCAGGAGCGCGCATTGGCCCGTGGTGGCCTGCGGCGCATGTACATAGGCACGCTGACCCTGGCGCTGTTTCTGGCGGTGTTCGGCGCGGTGCTGTTGGCGGTGGTGCTGGGCAACCAACTGGCACGTCCCCTGATTGTGCTGGCAGACGGTGTGCGCGAGGTGGCGGCCGGCAACCTGGCGCCCAAGGCCGCGCTGCAAGGCAAGGACGAGCTCGGCGGCCTGACGCGATCCTTTGCCCTGATGACGCAGCAGCTGGCCGATGCGCGCTCGGCCGTGGAGCGCAGCATGGAGCAGCTGGATGCGGCGCGCGGCAACCTGCAGACCATCCTAGACAACCTCACGGCGGGCGTCATCGTGCTCGATCAGCAGGGCGTGATCCAGTCCTCCAACCCGGGCGCCACGCGCATTCTGCGTGCACCACTGGCCGCTCACGAGGGCAAACCCCTGGCCGCCGTGCCCGGTCTGGCCGAATTTGCGGCCACGGTGCAGCAGCATTTCGACGCTTTCTCGCTGGACCATGGTCACCATAGCCTGGATCACTGGCAGCACCCGTTTGAGCTGCATGGCTCTGGCGGCGGCATGCACGCCCAGGGCACCAGCCTGGTCGCACGTGGCGCCGAGCTGCCCAACCACGCGCGTCTGCTGGTGTTTGACGACATCTCCGAAATCGTCTCGGCTCAGCGCGCCCAGGCCTGGGGCGAAGTGGCGCGCCGCCTGGCGCATGAAATCAAGAACCCGCTCACCCCCATACAGCTGTCGGCCGAGCGCCTGGAGCTCAAGCTCACGGGCAAGCTGCCCGACGCCGAGCAGGCCGTGCTCATCAAGTCGGTCAAGACCATCGTCGATCAGGTCGATGCCATGAAGCGCCTGGTCAACGAGTTTCGCGACTATGCGCGCCTGCCCGCCGCCGTGCTGCAGCCGCTGGACCTGAATGCATTGATTGCCGATGTGCTGCACCTGTATGGCGCCGAGACCGCGCAGGTGCCGGTGCAGGCCGAGCTGGACGTGCGTTGTCCGCGCATCCTGGGCGACGCCCAGCAACTGCGCCAGGTGGTGCACAACCTGCTGCAGAACGCGCAAGATGCCACCTTGCAAGCGGCCGAGCAGCAGAAGCTGCCGCCCACACCTGTGGTCATCGCCACGCGCTGGAGTGAGTCGGCGCAGCGCGTGCGGCTCACGGTGTCCGATTGCGGGCCAGGCTTTCCGGCGTATATCCTGCAACGCGCCTTTGAGCCCTATGTCACCACCAAGGCGCGCGGCACCGGTTTGGGCCTGGCGGTGGTCAAGAAAATTGCCGATGAGCATGGTGCGCGCATCGACCTGGCCAACCGTATCGAGGGCGAGGAAATGAGGGGCGCGCAAGTATCGCTATCATTCGCTCCTGAAGCGGCGGTGGCGCTCTAACAACATCGCGGTACCGGCAGTAAGGATGCATTTACACACATGGCAAACATACTGGTAGTTGACGACGAGCTGGGGATCCGGGATCTGTTGTCGGAAATCCTGAACGATGAGGGGCATAGCGTGGATCTGGCCGAGAACGCCACGCAGGCCCGCAGCGCGCGGCAGGCGAACAGCTATGACCTGGTGCTGCTCGACATCTGGATGCCCGACACCGATGGCGTCTCGCTGCTCAAGGAATGGGCCATGGCCGGCACGCTGACCATGCCCGTGATCATGATGAGCGGCCACGCCACGATAGACACGGCCGTCGAGGCCACCCGCATCGGGGCGTTCTCTTTCCTGGAAAAGCCCATCACCCTGCAAAAATTGCTCAAGGCCGTGGAGCAAGGCCTGGCACGCAGCATTCCCAGTGCAGCGCAGAGTGCACCAACCCCTGACATCGCCGACTCGCCGGACATGGCAACTGCCGGCAACGGTGCACCACCTTTTGCGAGCGCCGTATCGGCGGCCGACCAGCTGCCCTTGTCGCACCAGGGCTTCAATCTGGATCGCCCGCTGCGCGAGGCGCGCGACGGTTTTGAGAAAGCCTACTTTGAGTTCCACCTGGCCCGCGAGGGCGGCTCCATGACGCGCGTGGCCGAAAAGACCGGCCTGGAACGCACCCACCTCTACCGCAAGCTGCGCCAGCTGGGTGTCGACCTGGGCCGCAACAAGCGCGCCGGCTAAGGGTCGCAAATTTTCAAGGTTTCAAATTGGATGCCATTTTTTTGCGCTAGAATCCGTGGCTCAGGCCCGGTAGCTCAGTCGGTAGAGCAGAGGATTGAAAATCCTTGTGTCGGCGGTTCGATTCCGTCCCAGGCCACCAAATCGCAACGCCCAACCGTTCTCGGTTGGGCGTTTTTTTGTGGATCGGATGCACCCCTGCGGGCTGGCTATTGGGTGCGCGGGCCTGTCAGCAGGCGTTTCAGTCCTGTTCACTGCGTTTGATCTGCAGTGCTAGTTCGTACAGGGCATTTCGCGGCGCATTGGTGATGTCCGCCGTCAGCTTCACGGCGGTTTTGGTGGGTAGCTCGGCCAGCAGCAGGCGCAGCACGCGCTCGGCCGCAGCGTCATCGTCTTGCGGGACGGGCGCAGGGTGCAGCAGCACCACGAACTCGCCCTTGCTGCGCTGGGGTGCTCCCTGTAGCCAGGCGGCAAGATCCTGGGCCGCGTGGGTGGTGACTTCTTCGAACTGTTTGGTCAGTTCGCGTGCCAGTGTCACGCGGCGCTCTCCCAGCATGGCCAAGGCCTGTGCCAGTTCGAGTATGCGGTGCGGCGCCTCCAGCAGCAGCACGCAGCGCGGCTCGGCGGCCAGGCGCTGTATGGCGCTGTTGCGCTCCGCGCTCCTGCTGGGCAGGAATCCCGCGAATACGAAGCCCTGGTTTTCGCTGGCGTGGGCGATGGCACCGCTCACGCTCAGGGCACTGGTCACGCTGCTGGCGCCGGGCAGGGGCATGCAGCGCAGGCCGGCGGCCTGCACGGCTGCAACCAGGCGCGCGCCGGGGTCGCTCACTGCGGGTGTTCCGGCGTCGCTCACATAGGCCACGCGCTGTCCGGCCTGCAGGCGCTGGAGCACGGTCTGTGCGGCCTCCACCTCGTTGTGCTGGTGCAGCGCCAGCAGGCGTTCGCCGGGTTTGTCGATGCCGTAGGCACGCAGCAGTGCCTGGGTGTGGCGCGTGTCCTCGCAGGCGATGGTGTCGGCCAGTTGCAGCACATGCAGGGCGCGCAGGCTGATGTCGGCCAGATTGCCAATGGGTGTGGCCACCACGTACAGGGCGCCCTGCGGATAATGCTGGGCAGCCGCAGCGTCGCGCGCGGCATGCAGGGCAGAGGCAAAGGATGCGCTCAATGGGGTTCCTCGGCAAAAAGATCATGGGTGGTGCGCCAAGGCACACCACGCGTGCCATAGGGCAGGTGGCTGAAGACCGGGCGCTGGCCTGTCTGGTTGCGGCGGGCCTGGTGCTGGTCGAGCGCAATTATCGAACCCCGGGGCGCGGCGGCGGCGAGATTGACCTTGTCATGCGCGAGCGCGACGGCACGCTGGTGTTCGTGGAGGTGCGCAGCCGCGGTGCTGGCGATTTTGGTGGGGCAGCGGCCAGCATAGGCGCCACCAAGCGCCGGCGCATCATTCTGGCGGCGCAGCACTATCTGTTGCGCTGGTCTGCGCCGCCACCATGCCGTTTCGATGCCGTGCTCATCGACGATGGCCGGGTGCAGTGGTTGCGTGCTGCCTTCGATGCCGGGTAATGGGGCTGGTCTACCGTTTGCTACAGAAACTGCAACATCGGCGGGTATCATTCGCGGCCCATGCTTGAGCAACGCATTCAACAGCATTTCATCGACAGCGCCGACCTGAAGTACCAGGCTGCGCAAGCCCTCAGCCAGCCCATCACTGCCGCAGTGCAGGCGATATGGGCCTGTGTGACCAATGGCGCGAAGGTGCTCGCCTGCGGCAGTGGCCCATCGGCCGCGCAGGCGCAGCAGCTGGCGGCTTTTTGCGTGACCGGTTTTGAGCGCGAACGCCCGGAACTGGCAGCGCTGGCCCTGGTGCCCGACGCGCTGTGGCTGGCTGCGGCCACGACGGGTGCCGGTGCGGACATCGCAGCCCTGGCGCGCCAGGTGCGTGCTCTGGGCCAGGCCGGTGATCTGCTGCTGGCCATCACCATTGCCGGCAATGAGCCAGCCATGCTGGAGGCGGTGCAGGCTGCCCATGAGCGCGACATGACCGTGGTGGCCCTGACTGGCCGCGATGGCGGTGCCCTGGCGACCTTGCTGCGTGAGACCGATGTGCAGATCTGCGTGCCGCATGACCGCCCAGCGCGCGTGCGCGAGGTGCATGCCCTGGTGCTGCACTGCCTTTGCGATGGCGTGGACGCACAGTTACTTGGAGAACAGGAGAACCCCATATGAAGATGCAGTCGATGCGAACCCTTGGCGCCTTGCTGGCAGCGGCCTCCCTGGTCGGCAGTCTTGCCGCCTGTGTGCCGCTGGTGGTTGGCGGCGGTGCCGTGGTGGGCACCATGATGGCAGTCGATAGGCGCACCGCGGGCACGCAGGTCGAGGACGAGGGCATAGAGCTGCGCGCAGTGAACCGTATTCGCGAAGCAATGGGCGAACGCGCGCATGTGAACGTGACCAGCTACAACCGCCAGGTCTTGTTGACCGGCGAGGTGCCCACGGCGGCAGACAGCCAGAAGGTGGAGCAGATCGTGCTGGCGGTGGATAACGTGCGCTCGGTGGTGAACGACCTGGGCGTGATGGCCAACACCTCGCTGTCGCAGCGCTCCAAGGACACTTTCATCACCGGCAAGGTGCGCGCCAGCCTGGTGGACGCCAAGGATCTGACGGCCAATGCCTTCAAGGTGGTGACCGAGCGCGGCGTGGTCTATTTGATGGGCCGCGTCACGCAGCGCGAGGCCAAGCGTTCGGCCGAGATCGCGCGTGGCGTGGATGGTGTGCACAAGGTGGTGCGCGTGTTCGAGGTCATTTCCGAGGAGGAGCTGGCGCGCGGCGTGGCGGCGCAACCGGCGCCAGTTTCACAGGATCCGGCGGCCGCGCGTTGACTATCAGGGTCGGGGTGGCACCAGCCTGGTGATCAGGCTGGAGGTGTCCCAGCGGTTGCCGCCCGCGCGCTGCACGTCGGCATAGAACTGATCCACCAGCGCCGTCACCGGCAGGCGTGCGCCATTGCGTCTGGCTTCGTCGAGCACCAGTCCCAGATCCTTGCGCATCCAGTCCACGGCAAAGCCGAAGTCGAACCGGCCTTGGACCATGGTCTTGCCGCGGTTGTCCAGCTGCCAGCTTTGCGCCGCGCCCTTGCCGATCACGTCCAGCACCAGCGGCATGTCCAGGCCCGCCTGCTGCCCGAAGGCAATCGCCTCGGACAGGCCCTGCACCAGGCCGGCGATGCAGATCTGGTTGACCATCTTCGCGAGCTGGCCGGCGCCGCTGTCGCCGATGCGCGTGCAGGCGCGTGAAAACGCCATCGCCGTGGGGCGCATGGCATCGAAGGCTGCCTGGTCGCCGCCGCACATTACGGTGAGCTGGCCATTCTGCGCGCCGGCCTGGCCGCCGGAGACGGGGGCGTCGATGAACTGCAGCCCCAGCTTCTTGGCGGCGGCGTAGAGTTCGCGCGCCACCTCGGCCGAGGCCGTGGTGTGATCCACGAAGATGGCGGCGGGCTGCATGCCGGCAAAGGCGCCATCGCTGCCCAGCACCACGCTGCGCAGGTCATCGTCATTGCCCACGCAGCAGAAGACGATCTCGGCGCCCTGGGCCGCCTCGCGTGGGGTTTTGGCATGTTTTTGGCCGCTGGCGCCCGCAAATTCAGCGCACCAAGCTTCTGATTTTGTAGCGGTACGGTTGTACACCGTGACCTGGTGCCCGGCCGTCGCCAGATGCCCGGCCATCGGATAGCCCATGACGCCCAGGCCCAGAAAGGCCACGCGGCGCGTGGGGCTTGGTTCATAGCTGCGTGGGTTGATGCTGCTCATGGTGGTTTGCGCTCCAGAAGAAAAAACAAGGCCCGCCCGGCATGGTAAGCCGGGCGGGCCGGGGTGTTGATCACGCGCTTCAGACGATGGCGAAATGCTCGGTGCCCGAAGACAGGTCGTTGGTCTTGGCGCGTTGGCTGGACAGCTTGATCTGCAGGCGCAGGTCGTTCACCGAGTCGGCGTTGCGCAGCGCGTCCTCGTAGCCGATGACGTTGGCCTCGAACAGGTCGAACAGCGACTGGTCGAAGGTCTGCATGCCCAGGTTGCGGCTCTTTTTCATGATCTCCTTGATCTCGGGGACATCGCCCTTGAAGATCAGGTCGGCGATCAGGGGGGTATTGAGCATGACCTCCACGGCGGCGGCGCGGCCCTTGCCGTCCTGCTTGGGCAACAGGCGCTGCGACACCATGGCCTTGAGGTTCAGCGACAGGTCCATCAGCAGCTGCGCGCGGCGCTCCTCGGGGAAGAAGTTGACGATGCGATCCAGCGCCTGGTTGGCGCTGTTGGCATGCAGCGTGGCCAGGCACAGGTGGCCGGTTTCGGCAAAGGCCACGGCATGTTCCATGGTCTCGCGGTCGCGGATTTCGCCCATCAGAATCACGTCCGGCGCCTGGCGCAGCGTGTTCTTCAGCGCGGCCTCCCAGGTGTCGGTGTCCAGGCCCACCTCGCGCTGCGTGACCACGCAGTTCTTGTGCGGGTGCACGAACTCGATCGGGTCTTCGACGGTGATGATGTGGCCGAAGGAGTTCTCGTTGCGCCAGTCCACCATGGCCGCCAGCGTGGTTGACTTGCCCGAACCCGTGGCGCCCACCAGGATGCACAGGCCGCGCTTGGCCAGGGCGATCTCCTTGAGCACCTGGGGCACGCCCAGGCCGTCTATGGTCGGCAGGGTCAGCGGAATCGTGCGCAGCACCATGCCCACGCGGCCCTGCTGGATGAAGGCGTTGGCGCGAAAGCGGCCAATGCCCGCGGGCGATATCGCAAAGTTGCACTCCTTGGTGCGCTCGAAGTCGGCGATCTGGCGGTCACTCATGATGGAGCGCGCCAGCGTCAGCGTATGCGCCGGCGTCAGCGGCTGTGGCGAGACCTTGGTGACCTTGCCATCGACCTTGATGGCCGGCGGAAACTCGGCGGTGATGAACAGATCGCTGCCGCCGCGGCTGACCATCAGTTTGAGCAGGTCGTTGATGAATTTGCTGGCCTGATCGCGTTCCATTGCATTCCTCCCCGTGCCTTTGTTTCAGCGCTGGTTTTCGCTCAGGCGCGCGCTCACCACGCGCAGGCGCAGCGACAGCTTGCGTGCCAGCAGGGCCACCAGGCTGGCCGCCAGCTGCGGGTCTTGCGCCATCATCTCGTCCATGGCCTCGGCGCTGAGCACGGCCACTTCGCAGTCGGTCAGCGTGGTGCAGGCAGAAAAGCGCATGCCGCTGTCGAGCAGCGACATCTCGCCCAGGATGTCACCCGGGCGCGTCTCGGCCAGGCGCAGTTGCTCGCCCCAGGGCTGAATGCGATCGACGGCGATGGTGCCCGTGAGCAGCACCACCATGAAGTTGCCGTACTCGTCCTGGCGGATCACGTCCCGGTTGGGCGGGATGGAGGCGAACTGGAAGAAGCGCTCCATGCGCTCGACCGCGCCCTGGTCCAGATGCGCCATGTACTTGTCCTTGGCCCACAGCGACTGCAGCAGCTTGCCGCCACGGTTCCTGGGCAGGCGCTTGGCGCCGACCTCGACGGCGCGCGCCTCCCAGGGGACGAGCAGCGATTCATCCACCCCCAGGCTGGCAAATGCGGTGGTGAAGAGCACCGAGTCGTTCGCGTCTTCCCCGGGCTTTTGCACCTTGGATTTGAGCAGGCTGAGAATGCCTTTCATGGACGGACTCCGATACGAGAGAGGCGCGCGAACGCGGGCAAAACGGGCGAGCGGGCTGATGGCATGGCATCAACCCGGGAAGTTGTCCGGAATCTTGGCCTTGCTGCGCGCCTCGGCCGGGCTGATGATGTTGCGCCGCACCAGGTCGGTGAGGTTCTGATCCAGCGTCTGCATGCCCACGCTGTTGCTGGTCTGTATGGTGGAGTACATCTGCGCCACCTTGGCCTCGCGGATCAGGTTGCGAATGGCGCTGGTGCCGGTCATGATCTCGTGCGCCGCCACGCGGCCCGAGCCGTCCTTGAGCTTGCACAGCGTCTGCGAAATCACGGCCACCAATGACTCCGACAGCATGGCGCGCACCATCTCCTTTTCCTCGGCGGGGAAGACGTCGATCACGCGGTCAATGGTCTTGGCGGCGCTGGACGTGTGCAGCGTGCCAAACACCAGGTGGCCGGTCTCCGCTGCCGTCATCGCCAGGCGTATGGTCTCCAGGTCGCGCAGCTCGCCCACCAGGATGGCGTCCGGGTCTTCGCGCAGGGCTGAACGCAGCGCGTTGGAAAACGATAGCGTCATCGGCCCGACCTCACGCTGGTTGATCAGGCATTTCTTCGATTCGTGCACGAATTCGATCGGGTCCTCGATGGTCAGGATATGGCCGTATTCGGATTCGTTCAGGTGGTTCACCATCGCCGCTAGCGTGGTGGACTTGCCCGAACCCGTGGGGCCCGTCACCAGCACCAGGCCACGGGGCTTGAGCGCCAGATCGGCAAATATCTTGGGCGTGTTCAGCTGCTCCAGCGTCAGAATCTTGCTGGGAATGGTACGGAACACGGCGCCCGCGCCACGGTTCTGGTTGAAGGCGTTGACGCGAAAGCGCGCCAGGCCGTCGATCTCGAAGGAAAAGTCCACCTCCAGGAACTCTTCATAGGCCTTGCGCTGGGCATCGCTCATGATGTCGTACACCATGGCGTGCACGGTCTTGTGGTCCAGCGCATCGACATTGATGCGCCGCACATCGCCGTGCACCCGGATCATGGGCGGCAGGCCGGCCGACAGATGCAGGTCAGAGGCCTTGTTCTTCACGCTGAAGGCGAGCAACTGGGTGATGTCCACGGGATCCCTTTGGGTCGTTTGATACGCTTGGTAAAAGATTACACATTATGACGACGATTGCAGACAAGCTCCAGAGCGTGCGTGCGCGCATCGCACAGGCCTGCGCCGCGGCAGGGCGCGCGCCCGACTCCGTGGCCCTGCTGGCCGTGTCCAAGACCTTTGGCGCCGATGCGGTGCACGCGGCGGCGCTGGCCGGCCAGTGTTGTTTTGGCGAGAACTACATCCAGGAGGCGGTGGAAAAAATCGCCCAGGTGGCCGCGCTGGGCCTGCCCCAGCCGCTTGAATGGCACTGCATAGGCCCGGTGCAGAGCAACAAGACACGCCTGGTGGCCGAGCATTTCGACTGGGTGCACACGCTGGACAGGCTGAAGACGGCGCAGCGACTGTCAGAGCAGCGCCCGGCGCATCTGCCGCCGCTGCAGGTGTGCATACAGGTGAATGTGGACGGCGGCGCCAGCAAGTCCGGTGTGGCGCCCGTAGATGCGCTGCAGTTGGCGCGCGCCGTGGCGCAAATGCCACGTTTGTGCCTGCGCGGGGTGATGAGCATTCCCGACGAAGTACAGGGCGGGGCGGCGCAGCTGGCCGTGCATTTACGGGTGCGCCAGGTGTTCGATGCACTGCGCGCCCAGGGCGGTGCCGGGTTCGAGGCCTTCGACACCCTGTCGCTGGGCATGACCGCCGATCTGGAGGCCGCCGTGGCCGCTGGCAGCACCATGGTGCGCGTGGGCAGCGGCATCTTTGGGGCACGCCACTACCCTTCAAGCCCCACGGCCTGAGGTGCTAAGCTGCGCCGCTGTTGCTATTTTGCAAGGAGACACCCCCATGCCCGGCCTGCTGCCCGACATCGATCCCGATGGCCTGCTTGAATTCTCGGTGGTCTATACCGACCGCGCGCTCAACCACATGTCCAAGCGTTTCACCGGGGTGATGCAGGACATCCTGGCCGCGCTGAAAGAGGTCTACAACGCCCACACGGCCGTACTCGTGCCCGGCAGCGGCACCTTTGGCATGGAGGCCGTGGCGCGCCAGTTCGCCAACCGCGAGAAGGTGCTCATCGTGCGCAACGGCTGGTTCAGCTACCGCTGGAGCCAGATCTTCGACGCCGGCGGCCTGGGCGGTGGTGCCGTGGTGTGCAAAGCACGCCCGCAGGGTGCGGGCGCGCAGGCGCCCTGGGCGCCCTGCCCGGCGGCTGAAGTGGCGGCCGCCATCCGCGCCGAACGTCCGAAGGTGGTGTTCGCCCCGCATGTGGAGACGGCCAGCGGCATCATGCTCAGCGATGACTACATCCGCAGCGTTGCCGACGCCGCGCACGAGGTGGGCGCGCTCTTCGTGCTCGACTGCGTGGCCTCGGGCGCAATGTGGGTGGACATGGAAAAGACCGGCGTGGACGTGCTGATTTCCGCGCCGCAAAAGGGCTGGAGCAGTTCGCCTTGCTGCGCCATGGTGATGCTGTCCGAGCGTGCGCGCGCGGCCATCGAGGGCACGACCAGCAGCAGCTTCTCCTGCGATCTGAAGAAGTGGATGCAGATTGCCGAGGGCTACGAAAAAGGCCAGCATGCCTACCACGCCACCATGCCCACCGATGCCCTGGTGCGCCTGCGCGACGTGATGCTGGAGACGCGCGCCTATGGCTTTGACAAGGTGCGTGCCGAGCAGATGGAGCTGGGCGCCAAGGTGCGCGCGCTGCTGGAATCGCGCGGTTTTCCCAGCGTGGCGGCCGAGGGCTGGAAGGCCCCGGGGGTGGTGGTGAGCTACACCCAGGATGCCGGCATTCAGAGTGGCAAGAAATTCCTCGACGTGGGTCTGCAGACCGCCGCCGGCGTGCCGCTGCAGTGCGACGAGGGGCCGGACTTCAAGACCTTCCGCATCGGCCTGTTCGGCCTGGAGAAATGGCACAACGTCGATCGCACGGTGGGCCATCTGGCGGCGGCGCTGGACAAGGTGGCCGCCGCCGGCTGACGCGCCGGCCTACCCGCCTGTGGCCATGATGCCTATCAGCAGGGCGCGCGCGCCATCCCAGATGATCTCCACGCCCACGCACAGCAGCATGAAGGCCATCAGGCGCAGAAACACGATCTGCCCGGTCTCGCCCAGGCGCTGCAGCAGTCGGCTGGCGTAGCGAAAGGTCAGCGCCACCAGCATGCCCAGCAGCAGGGCGGCGGCCAGGCCGCCGGCGATGTTGGTCATGGTTTCCGTCACGCTGCGTTTGGTGTGCAGGCTGGCGCCAATGGCGATCGCCACGGCGATGGAGCCGGGGCCGCAGGTGAGCGGAAAGGTCAGCGGGTAGAAGGCCTTGATGCGCACCCGGTCCTCGTTCAGCGACTGGGCCATCTGTGTGGTGTCGTCGCTGGCGCCCTGCTGGGCGTGCAGCATGCGCCAGGCGATGGAGGCCACGACCATGCCGCCGGCCACGCGCACCACCGGCAGCGACACGCCAAAGAAGTTCAGCAGGTAGGAGCCGATCAGCATGGCCCCGGCCAGCAGCAGCGCGGCGTTCTTGCCAATGCGCCGCGCCAGCCGGGCGCGGCCGTCGTCGCTCAGGCCGCGCGTGAAGTCTACGAACACCGGTGCCGAGGCCAGTGGGTTGATGATGGGCAGCACGCCGGCCAGCGCAAACAGCAGACTTTTGCCGAAGGCGGCGAGCAAGAAGGGTGGGGATAAATCCATGGGCGCGTACTGTACGCGCCAGCGCCGACTTTGGTCAGAAGCGTGGCAAATCCGGGTGGCTGAGCCTGCCGCCGCGCACCAGCATCTTGCCGTACTCGGCGCAGCGGTTGTGCGTGGGTATCGCCTTGCCGGGGTTGAGCAGCCCGGCCGGGTCGAAGGCCTTTTTCAGGGCCAGCATCTGCGCGTTCTCCTCGGCCGTGAACTGCACGCACATGCTGTTGAGCTTTTCCACGCCCACGCCATGCTCGCCCGTCACCGTGCCACCCATGGCCACGCTGGTCTCCAGGATGTCGGCGCCAAACAGCTCGCAGCGGTGCAGCTGGTCGGGGTCGTTGGCATCGAACAGGATCAGCGGGTGCAGGTTGCCGTCGCCGGCGTGGAACACGTTGCAGCAGCGCAGCTGGTACTTTTTCTCCATCTCGGCGATGGCGATCAGGATGTCGGCCAGGCGCTTCCTCGGAATGGTCGAATCCATGCACATGTAGTCGGGGCTGATGCGGCCGCTGGCCGGGAAGGCGTTCTTGCGCCCGCTCCAGAAGCGCGCGCGCTCCTGCTCGTCACGGCTCACGGCAATGGCGGTGGCGCCGGCGGCGCGCAGCACCTCGCTCATGCGCGCGATCTCTTCCTCGACCTCCTCGGGTGTGCCGTCGCTCTCGCACAGCAGGATGGCCGCGGCCGTCAGGTCGTAGCCGGCCTTGACGAAGTCCTCCACGGCGGCGGTCATGGGCTTGTCCATCATCTCCAGGCCGGCCGGGATGATGCCGGCGGCGATCACTGCGGCCACGGCGTCGCCGGCCTTTCGCACATCGTCAAAGCTGGCCATGATGCAGCGCGCCAGCTGCGGGCTGGGGATCAGGCGCACCGTCACCTCCAGCGCCACGGCCAGCATGCCCTCGCTGCCAATCATGGCCGCCAGCAGGTCGTAGCCGGGCGCGTCCAGCGCCTGGCCGCCGAAGGTGATGGGCTCGCCCTCCATGGTGAAGCCGCGCACCGCGAGCACGTTGTGCACCGTCAGGCCGTATTTCAGGCAGTGCACGCCGCCAGAATTTTCGGCCACGTTGCCACCTATGGTGCAAGCGATCTGGCTGCTGGGGTCGGGCGCGTAGTACAGGCCATGGGGGGCTGCGGCCTCGCTGATGGCCAGGTTGCGCACGCCGCATTGCACGCGCGCCGTGCGCGCCACCGGATCGACATCGAGGATGCGGTTGAACTTGGCCAGCGACAGCGTCACGCCCATGGCGTGCGGCATGGCTCCGCCCGACAGGCCGGTGCCGGCGCCGCGCGCCACCACCGGCACCTGCAGCCGGTGGCAGGCCTTGAGCACGGCCTGCACCTGCTCTTCGGTCTCGGGCAGGCAGACCACCAGCGGGCGCTGGCGGTAGGCCGTCAGGCCATCGCATTCATAGGGCGTGGTGTCCTCGGCCTGCCAGAGCAGCGCATGGGCGGGCACGCATTGGGACAGGGCTTGCACAACGTCGCGCTGGCGCGCGGCGCGTTCGCTGGCGGGGGGGGCGGAGGTATCGACCATGGCGCGACTGTAGGCCATGGCATGGGGCCATGGCGTGAATCTTCTTGCAAGCCGCCGTGAAGCCGCCGATAGCTATAAGTATAATAGCTGTATGCGCTTGTTGGATAAGTGCTTGCGGCCGATTTTTGTTGAAATCACCCCATGGTCCGGCGTAGCCAGTCGGCAAAGGCCGCGCATTCCCAGCGATCCATGGTGCCGGTGCGCCAGCACAGGTAATGCGCGTAGGGACTGGGTGCCAGGATGTCGAACAGGCGCACCAGCGTGCCCTGGTCCAGCCAGGGCGCGGCCAGCTTCAGGCGCACCGGTGCCACGCCCATGCCGGCGGCGGCGGCGTCGCACATCAGGCCGACGTCGTTGAATTGCGAGCCCTCGTTGGGCTCGGGCCAGCCCAGGCCGGCGGCGGCAAACCAGGTGCGCCAGGGCTCCAGCGGGCTGCGCAGCAGGGGCAGGCCCTCCAGATCCTCGGGGCGCTCGAACGGCCCATGCTCGCGCACAAAGGCGGGCGAGGCCAGGGGCGTGAGCATGTCGCGCGCGATCTCCACATGCTCCATGTCGGCGTAGTGGCCGGGGCCGTAGCGCACCACCAGGTCGGCGTCCTCGGCCACCACGTCCAGGAGCGGAATCGACACCTGCAGCGCCAGGTCGATCTCGGGGTAGGCCTCGGTGAACTGGCGCAGGCGCGGAATCAGGATGGAGCGCGCAAAGGTCGGCGTGACGGCCAGCTTCAGCCGTCTGCGGCCAGGGTTGACGGCATGGCCCGGCAGGCGCTGCAGGGCCGACAGGCCCTCGCGCACCTGGGCCAGGTAGCCGCTGCCCTCGGTGGTCAGCGAAAAATCGGCGCGCCCGAACAGCCGCGTGCCCAGGATCTGCTCGAGCTGCTTGACGCGGTGGCTCACGGCGCTGGGCGTCACGCACAGCTCGTCGGCGGTCTGCGTCACGCTGCGCAGGCGCGCCAGCGCCTCGAAGGTCAGCAGGCACTGTATCGGCGGTATGCGCCGTGCGGCGCTGGCGTTGAAGGCGGTGGCCATGGGCGGCAATGCGGCAGGGGTTTAGCGGAAGACCACGGTCTTGTGGCCGTTGAGCAGCACGCGGTGTTCGCTGTGCCATTTCACGGCGCGCGCCAGCACCAGGCTTTCGGTGTCGCGCCCGCGCGACGTCAGGTCGTCCACGGTGTCCGTGTGTTCGGCCCTTGTAACGTCTTGTTCGATAATCGGCCCTTCGTCGAGGTCGGCGGTGACGTAGTGAGCGGTTGCTCCTATCAGCTTCACGCCCCGGTCATGGGCCTGGTAATAGGGCTTGGCGCCCTTGAAGCTGGGCAGAAAGCTGTGGTGGATGTTGATGGCGCGGCCGGCCAATTTGGTGCATAGATCGTCGGACAAGACCTGCATGTAGCGCGCCAGTATGACCAGCTCGGCGCCCTCGGCCTCGATGATTTCGTATTGCCGCGCCTCGGCCTGGGCCTTGGTGGCGGCGCTGACGGGTATGTGGTGAAAGGGAATGTTGTAGCTGGCGGCCAGTTGATAGAAGTCGCGGTGGTTGCTGATGATGGCGCGCACGTCTATCGGCAGCAGGCCGCTTTTGACGCGAAACAGCAGGTCGTTCAGGCAATGGCCCTCGCGGCTGACCATGAGCACGGTGGGCATGGCGGCGGACTTGGCGTGCAGGCTCCAGCGCATGGCAAAGGGCTCGGCAAAGCTGGCCAGGCGGGTCTTGAGCGCGCCATGGTCATGCTGGCCGCAGGCGAACTGCACGCGCATGAAGAACAGGCCGGTGGCGTCGTCGTTGTATTGCGCGGCTTCCTCGATGTTGCCGCCATGCTCGAGCAAAAAGCCCGAGACGGCGTGCACCAGCCCCAGGCGGTCAGGGCAGGACAGGGTAAGAATGTAAGCGGGAGTCATTGGCGCATTGTCGCAGCAGCCCTCGGAAGATAAGCAGAGTCATTGTGAAATCGATTGCATCGCGAATTGACACGGGAATCAGTCCCTGGTGGGGCATGGCCCTGTATTGGGTTCTGGGCGCGGCCTGGGTGGCCGCGGGCGACGCCTTGCTGGCCTATTGCGTCACCGAGCCGCAGCAGCTGGCCTATTGGCAGACCCTCAAGGGCTGGCTGTATGTGCTGCTGACCGGGGCGCTGGCCTGGTGGCTGCTGGCGCGCATGTCGCGCGGCCAGGGGGAGATTGGCGCCGCGCGCGCCGACCTGCTGCACAGCGAGAGCGTGTTGCGCCTGGCGCTGGACGGCAGCGGAAGCGGCCTGTGGGACTGGGACTTGCTGCGCCGCCGCTCCACCCATTCGCCCGGTCTGGTGCGCCTGCTGCGCTACCAGGGCGCCGAGCTGCCGCGCGGCATGAATCTGCTGCGCCGCCTGCACCCGGATGACTATCGGCGCGTGCACCGGGCCGTGCAGCGGGCCATGGCCACGGGCGAGCCGTTTGCCGAGACGGCGCGCCTGCGGCGCTTTGACGACAGCTATTGCTGGTTCCAGGCGCGCGGCATGTGCCACCGTGGCGCACAGGGGCAGGCCGAGCGTTTCTCCGGCATCCTCACCGACCTCACGGCCAGCCGTGCGCTGCAAGAGCGCCAGCGCCTGGCGGCGACCGTGGTGGACAACACCATCGAGGGCGTGATGGTGACCGATGCGCAGGCTCGCATCCTGTCCATCAACCCGGCGGTCACGCGCATGCTGGGCTACACAGAACAGGAGGTGCTGGGCCAGAACCCGCGCATCTTCCAGTCCGGCAGGCATGACAAGGGGTTTTACCAGGCCATGTGGGCCGCGGTGCAGCGCAGCGGCCATTGGCAGGGCGAGATCTGGAACAAGCGCAAGAACGGCGAGGTCTTCCCCGAGCGCATGTCGCTGTCGGCGGTGCATGACGAGGAGGGCCAGGTCACGCACTATGTATGCATGTTCAGCGACATCTCGCAGGAAAAGGCCCAGCACCAGCGGCTGGAATTTCTCACCCAGCGCGACAGCCTGACCGGCCTGCCCAACCGAGCCTGGTTCATCGAGCAGCTGGACGAGGCCATGAACCAGGCCCTGGCCGATGGCGAACAGCTGGCCGTGCTGCTGCTGAACCTGGATCGCTTCAAGGATGTGAACGACAGCTACGGCCATGCCGTCGGCGACGAGGTGCTGCGGCATGTCGCGCAGCAGGTGCGCCTGAGCCTGCGCCCGGGCGACCTGCTGGGGCGCATGGCGGGCGACGAGATCGCCGTGCTGGTGCGCCACCTGCGCAATACCGAAGGCGCGGCTGCCGTGGCCAGGCATTTGATAGCCGCGACGCGCAAGCCCTGGCGCACGCCGGACGGCATGGAGGTCGTCGCCGGGGTCAGCATCGGCGTCGCCATGTTCCCCAGGCATGCGTCCAAGGCCGAGCAGCTGCTGCAGGCGGCGCACAGCGCGGTGTATGGCGCCAAGGCCCATGGGCGCAGCGCGCATTGCTTCTTTGACGAGTCCATGATCCAGGCCGCGCGCGAGCGGCTGGAGATCGAGGCGCGCCTGCGCAGCGCCATGGCGCGCGGCCATCTGCTGCTGCACTACCAGCCGCAGCTGAGCGTGGCCACGGGGCGCATCGTGGGTGCCGAGGCGCTGCTGCGCTGGAACGACCCAGAGGAGGGCTTGATCTCGCCGGCGCGCTTCATCCCCGTGGCCGAGACCTCGGGCGTGATCGGCCCGCTGGGCCAGTGGGTCATGCAAGAGGCCTGCCGCCAGGGCCAGGCCTGGCGCGCGGCCGGCCTGCCGGCGATCCGCATCGCGGTGAACGTCTCGCCGCGCCAGTTCCAGCTGGACGACATGGCCGTCTGCGCGGCCCAGGCGCTGGCCGCCAGCGGCCTGCCGGCGCATTGCCTGGAGTTGGAGCTGACCGAGTCCGTGCTGGCCGAGCGGCCCGAGGAAATGCGCCAGGTGCTGCAGCGCCTGCGGGAGCTGGGCGTGCGCATCGCGGTGGACGACTTTGGCACCGGCTACTCCTCGCTGGTGCACCTCAAGCGCTTTCCCATCGATGTGCTGAAGATCGACCAGGGCTTCATGCGCGACATACCCGCCAGCGGCGACGACATGGCCATCAGCGCCACCATCATCGCCATGGGCCGCAGCCTGGGCCTGAACGTGCTGGCCGAGGGCGTGGAGACGCCCGAGCAGCTGGCCTTTCTGCGTGAACGTGGCTGCGACAGCTACCAGGGCTACCTGTTCAGCCGGCCTGTGCCGGCCGAGCAATTCGCCCGGCTGTTGCAGGCCCAGGCAGAAAAGCAGCCGGCCCAGGCCTGATCCGCAGTGCTACTTGGCGGCGGGCAGCCGGCCGGGTGGACGCGCGCGCAGCTCGGCGCAATGGTCGCGCGGCGCCAGCGCCGGCGTGGGGTGGATGTAGTTTGCTTCTGATTCAATAGCTGCTCGCGCTTGTCCTGCTTGCGCTATGGCCACTTTTGCGTTGAAGTTTGCTGGCAGCCAGGTGGGCACGCCCAGATCGCGCCGCACATGGCCCCAGCCGGCCGCCAGCAGCACCGTGCGGCCCTCCTGGCGCGCCTGCTGCACCGCCTGGGCCATGCTCGCGTCGCGCGCCAGCTGTATGCGCACCATGGGCATGACGCGGTCGGCGGGCAGCAGGCCGCAGTGGCCTTCCTCGATGGCGTTGCGCTGCAGCGCCAGCGCCGCGGGTGGCAGGTGTCTGTCCAGCGCCTCGTCCTGCATGGCGGCGCGCATGCGGCTGCGGGGCAGGTTGCCGCCGCGCACCGGCACGCCCGCCGCCACGGCGGCCATGATCACCGCGCGGTAGCGCTCCCAGGGCCAGGCGGCCTCGTTCCAGCGCAGTGCGGCATACACCTGGGCGGCGTTGGCGTCGGGCGGCAGGCCGTCGGTGCCGGTGCCGGCCTCGGCCATCTCGATCACCAGCGCCGCCAGGCGGCCGCGCTCGGCCAGCCAGCGCACGCTGTCGGCCTCCCAGCGCTGGTGCTCGGGTGCGTCATGCTGCTCGCCCAGCAGCAGGGCGTCGCTGGCTGGCCAGCGCTCCAGCTCCGCCTGCCAAGCGCTGTCGGCGGGCGTGGATGGGGGCTGCAGGGCGCATCCCGGCAATGCCAGCAGCACCAGCGACAGCCATGCCGGCGCGCAGGCACGTGCCCATGGGGAGGGCACGGAGGGTTTGGAAGTACGCATCAAAATGAAACCAACTGTTAACTGAAATGCACAATGCAGAAACCGCGCCGTCCCGCGTCTGCGGGCGCGCTGGTGCTACAGGAAGTGTATGGCATAGTGGCGACACGCTATATATAGCGTTTGTCAAGCCTTTTTGGTGAATGCAAGGTATGGCCTCTGGGTGCACAATCCAGCCCCTGACTGCCAACAATCCCTCCCCCCTTTGAACACCCCCAGGAGTTTCCTCGCCATGCAACGTGAGATCACAGACCTCGCCCCCAGCCTGCCCAGCCAGCCCATCAGCCTCGATGTGCTGCAAGAAAAATACTTCAAGCAGGGCGAGAGCGATGTCGAGGACCTGTACCGCCGCGTGGCGCGGGCCCTGGCATCGGTGGAGCGCGAGGACATCCGCGAGGCCATGCAGGCGCGCTTTCTGGACAACCTGCGCGCCGGCGCCATTGGCGCCGGCCGCATCATGAGCGCCGCCGGCACCGACATCCAGGCCACGCTGATCAACTGCTTCGTGCAACCCGTGGGCGACTGCATCCAGGGCGTGGACGACGCCGGCTACCCCGGCATCTACGAGGCCCTGCGCGAGGCCGCCGAGACCATGCGCCGCGGCGGCGGCGTGGGCTATGACTTCTCGCGCATCCGCCCGCGCGGAGCCATGGTCAAGGGCACGGCCTCCATGGCCTCGGGGCCCTGCAGCTACATCAATGTCTTCGACCAGTCCTGCTCCACCGTGGAGAGCGCCGGCGCGCGCCGCGGCGCGCAAATGGGCGTGCTGCGCATAGACCACCCGGATGTTCATGATTTCATCACCGCCAAGCGCACGCCGGGTCGCTGGAACAACTTCAACGTCTCGGTGGGTGTGCCTGACACCTTCATGCAGGCCGTGGAGAGCGATGGCGACTGGGAGCTGGTGCACGCCGCAGCCCCCGGCGCCGATGCCATGAAGGAGGGCGCCTACCAGCGTGCCGACGGCCAGTGGGTGTACCGCAAGCTGCGCGCGCGCGAACTGTGGGACACCATCATGAAGTCGGCCTACGACTTCGCCGAGCCCGGCATTCTGTTCCTGGACCAGATCAACACCGACAACAACCTCGGCTACACCGAGACCATCAGCGCCACCAACCCCTGCGGCGAGCAGCCGCTGCCGCCCTACGGCTGCTGCGATCTGGGGCCCATCATCCTGACGCGCTTCGTGCGCAACCCGTTTGGCCTGCATGGCGAGGCGGCCTTCGACTTCGACGCCTTCGAGCGCTCCGTCGCCACCCAGGTGCGCGCACTCGACAACGTGCTCGACGTCACTTTCTGGCCCCTGCCGCAGCAGCAGGCCGAGTCCGCGGCCAAGCGCCGCATCGGCGTGGGCTTTACCGGCATGGGCAACACCCTGGCCATGCTCAAGCTGCGCTATGACCGCCAGGACGGGCGCGACATGGCGGTGCAAATCGCCGAGCGCATGCGCAACGCCGCCTACCGCGCCTCCATCGAGCTGGCCAAGGAGAAGGGCGCCTTCCCCAAGTTCAAGGCCGACGGCTACCTGGCCGAGGGCACCTTCGCCAGCCGCCTGCCCGAGGACATCAAGAAGCAGATCAAAAAGCACGGCATACGCAACAGCCACCTGCTGTCCATTGCCCCCACCGGCACGGTGAGCCTGGCCTTTGCCGACAACGCCTCCAACGGCATCGAGCCGCCGTTCTCCTGGACCTACACGCGCAGGAAGCGCGAGGCCGACGGCAGCAAGAGCGAATACGTGGTCGAGGACTATGCCTGGCGCCTGTACAAGACCCTGGGTGGTGACGTGAAGAAGCTGCCGGCGTACTTCGTCAGCGCCATGGACATGGCCGCCGCCGACCATGTGGCGATGATGGAGGCCGTCCAGCCCTATGTGGACACGGCCATCTCCAAGACCGTCAACGTGCCGGCCGACTACCCGTACGACGACTTCAAGAACCTCTACCTGCAAGCCTGGCACTCGGGCCTGAAGGGTCTGGCCACCTACCGCCCCAACAGCATCCTGGGCGCGGTGCTGGAAGTGCCCGCCGCCGAGGCCAAGCCCGAGCCCAAGGTGGAGCCCAAGCCCGAGCCGGCCGCGCCCCTAGATCCGATGCGCATCGTCATCGAAAGCCGGCCCAAGGGCGGCCTGGACGCCGTGGCCGAGAAGATCGAGTACTGGACGCAGGAGGGCCAGCAGCGCCTGTACCTGATCGTCTCCTTCCTGCCCGTGCCGGACGGCCGCGGCGGCCAGGTGGACCGGGCCATCGAGTTCTTCATGCCCGTGGGCCAGAGCAGCGAGTCGCAGCAGTGGATCACGTCGAGCATGCGCCTGTTGTCACTGGCCGCGCGCGGCGGCTTCCTGGAGCGTGCCCTGTCCGACATGCGCAAGGTGGCCTGGGACCGCGGCCCGGTGCGCCTGGGCACCTTCACGCGCGCCGACGGCGCCCAGGTGCCGCTGTGGCACGACTCCGAGGTGGCGGCCGTGGCCTACGCCGTGCAGAGCATCCTGGCGCGCCGCGCCGAGGCGCCGCAGCAGCAGCTGCTGCCGCTGGACGAGCCCGAGATGCCCGCCGGCAACCCGCCCGCCATGGCCGGCAAGAAATGCGGCGAATGCGGCGCCCACGCCGTGATCCGCAAGGACGGCTGCGACTACTGCACGCAGTGCGGGGCCATTGGCAGCTGCGGCTGAGGGCGGCCAACAGCATCGTTGATACTATTAATTAAATAGCTATTAGCGCTTGCTGTATAAGGGGTAGGGCGGTCAATGAATAAAAAACTGACCCTCTCCAACAAGCTGCTCACCATGGGCACGGCCTTCCTGCTGGTGGCCCTGGCGTCGATAGGCTTCACGCTCTGGGTCACCTGGGAACTAGAGGGCGGCGCGGCCGCGGTGAACGAGGCCGGGCGCCTGCGCATGAATATGCTGCGCATGATCCTGGCGCAGCAAACCGAGTCGCCACAGGACTTCTCGCGCCTGGAGCAGCGCTTCGAGGCCGGCCTGGAGCTGTTGCGCACCGGCGACCCGGCGCGTCCGCTGTTCGTGACCTGGAGCGAGGACACGCGCGCGCGCTACGAACATATCCGCAGCGAATGGCGCGCCATCCGCGCCGAATGGGATGGCGGGCAGCGCCCCAGCAGCGCGCAGGCGGTGGCGCGCGGCGACGCCTTCGTGAGCGAGATCGACGCCTTTGTCGAGGCCATCGAGGTGCAGATCATGCGCTGGACGGCCGGGCTGCACCTGTTTCACCTGTTCCTGGTGGCACTCACCATCGCCGCGGCCGTGACCTTCATGGCGCTCAGCTACTGGCTGGTGGTCAACCCCGTGAACCAGCTGCGCCAGGCGCTGGCGGCGATGCGCCGTGGCGAGCTGGGCACGCGCCTGGAGGTGCAGACCGAGGACGAGTTCGGCCAGCTCACCGCGGGCTTCAACCTGATGGCGCATGCGCTGCAGACCTCGCACGAGGATCTGGAGGGCAAGGTGCGCGAGAAGACCGCCAGCATCGAGGAGCAGAACCAGCGCCTGGCCGCGCTGTACGCGGTGAGCGCTCTGACCGGCGAGGCCGGCAGCCTGGAGGTGCTGGCCCAGGGCTTTGCGCAGCAGATCCGCAGCGCCGCCGGGGCCGATGCCGCCGCCGTGCGCTGGTCCGACGAGGCCAATGAGCGTTATGTGCTGCTGGCCCATGACGGCCTGCCGAGCACCCTGGCCGAGACCGAGCATTGCCTGCTGGCCGGTGCCTGCGAATGCGGCCAGCCCGGGCCGCGCGCGCGCATGCGCGTGATCCCCATCGTGCCGGCCAGCGGCGGGCAGCTGCCCGATTGCGGCCAGGAGGGCTTCCAGACCGTGATCAACGTGCCTGTGCGCCTGCACCAGCGCCTGCTGGGCGAGGTGACGCTGCTGTACCGCGGCGCGCGCACCCTGCCCGATGGCCTGCGCGACCTGCTGGGCACCATGGCCCAGCATCTGGCCACGGCCATGGAGGGCCTGCGCGCCAGCGCCCTGGAGCGCGAGGCCGCCGTGGCGCAGGAGCGTGCGCTGATCGCACGCGAGCTGCACGACTCCATCGCCCAGTCACTGGCCTTCCTGAAGATACAGGCGCAGCTGTTGCGCGACGCCATCGCCAAGGGCCGCGACGCCGCGCGCGACCAGAGCCTGGCCGAGCTGGACGCCGGGGTGCGCGAATGCTATGCCGATGTGCGCGAGCTGCTGGTGCACTTTCGCACGCGCACGCAGGACGAGGACATCGAGGAGGCGCTGCGCGTGACCCTGTCCAAGTTCGAGCACCAAAGCGGCCTGCCGGCCGAGCTGACGATGGCCGGCCAGGGCCTGCCGCTGGCGCCCGATGTGCAGATCCAGGTGCTGCACATCGTGCAGGAAGCCCTGTCCAACGTGCGCAAGCATGCCGGTGCGCGCTCCGTGCAGCTGGTGGTGCAGCGCCACCCGCAATGGCGCTTCGAGGTGCGCGACGACGGCCAGGGCTTCGACCCCGCGGCGGTGCCGCCGGATTCGCTGCATGTCGGCCTGGGCATCATGCGCGAGCGCGCCGAGCGCATAGGCGCGCGCATCAGCCTGGACACGCAGGCCGGCCAGGGCACCTGCGTGACGCTGGAGCTGCCGCCCGCGGGGCGCGAGGCCCCGGGCGCTGCGGCTACCATGGCGGCCGTATGAGCGCGCCCATCACCCTGTTCCTGATCGACGACCACACCCTGCTGCGCCGCGGCCTGGTGGCGCTCTTGGGCCAGCATGCCGACCTGCGCGTGGTGGGCGAGGCGGGCGACGCCGGTCAGGCGCTGCGCCTGCTGCCGGTCCTGCGCCCCGACGTGATCTTGCTGGACAACCACCTGCCCGGCGTGCGCGGCGTGGACGCCATTGCCGACCTGCGCGAGGCCTCGCCCGCGAGCCGCGTGATCATGCTCACGGTGAGCGAGGACGGCGAGGACCTGGCCAGCGCGCTGCGCCATGGCGCGCAGGGCTATCTGCTCAAGACCATAGACGGCGACCTGCTGGCCCAGGCCGTGCGCCGCGCGGCCAGCGGCGAGCCGGTGGTCAGCCCGGAGATGATGGGCAAGCTGGTGGCGGCCTTCCAGTCCCAGGGCGCGCCCGAGCCCGAACCCGCGCCCGAGGAGGCGGAGCCGGCGCCGCAGCTGTCGCCGCGCGAGGAAGAGGTGCTGCGCGAGATCGCGCGCGGCGCCAGCAACAAGGAGATCGCGCGTGCCCTGGACATCGCCGAGACCACGGTGAAGATCCATGTGCAGCACATCCTGCGCAAGCTGGGTCTCAGCTCGCGCGTGCAGGCGGCGGTCTATGCCTCGGACCGCCAGCGCGCCGAGTAACCACACTTTTTGATAGCTGCCAACGCTTGTCATACAAGGGTTTGTTCCGAATTTTTCCTGACTAGGCACATGTCTCAGGCTGGGCCGCCAGCCCCCACCCCACCCAGAGGGAGAGGGTGTAATGCCGGCACAACCGGTCGCCCTCGCCCCTTTGGGGAGAGGGAGGGGTGAGGGGTATCTGCGATATGTGCATAGTCAGGGGATTTTTTGACAAGCGCCCCTGTTTCCAAAGGATGGCCGTTGCGCCGTCCATCAGTGCCGGTAGAACGCCACCAGAGCCAGGATCACCAGGCACATCAGCGCGTTGCCGATGCTGACCACGATGGCGCGATTCAGCCGCCGCCCGTTGTCCTCGTAGAGCCAGGCCGCCATCGTCATGTTCGAGCTGGTCCAGATCGCCCAAGTGAGCAGCGAATGCTGCTGTGAACTGCCGCTTGCCAGGATGGCCCAGGCCGTGGGCAGGTAGCCGAGTATGCGCACCGAGCTGAACAGCGTGAACGCCCAGGCCAGCAGGCGCAGGTAGTTTTCCCGCGCCCTGCTGGCACCCTCCACGGGACCCGGATCGCCTGCCCGCTGGCCCTGCGCCTGGCTCATGGCACGCTCACCAGGAACACCGGGGCAAAGCCCGCATCGGTCAGCCGGTCGGCCAGGCGCGCGGCCTGCTGCAGGTCGCTGCCCCGCACCAGCACGGGCATGTCCGACGGCGCGTCCAGGCTTGCGTACTGGGCCCAGGCGGACACCATCGCATCGTCCAAGCCCCGGTCACCGCAGCAGCCAGCGAAGACGCTGATCGCCCCGCCAGGCAAGGTCTGCTCATGGGCGCGGGCCTGGGCCTCCGTGATGTACAGTCCGGCGCGCGTGCGGTGGGCAGGACTTGCGGGAATGGCAGCGGGCACATTGGCCGCTGGCCTACCTTCATCATCGAACAGCGGCGTGGATTGGCCGGATGGCTGTTGGGCGCAGGCGCCCATGCAGGCGGCCATGCCGAGGGTGGCGCAGAGCAGGATGCGGTTCATGGTGACTCTCCTTGCAAGTGATTGGGGACATGCGGCGACGGCATGGCCGTCACTCCTGGGCGATGCCGTAGTCGCGCACGAAGGTCGCCCACGCGGTGGAGGCGGCCTCGACGGCCTCGGCGAGCTGCTGTGGTGTGCTGCCCAGGGGCTCGGTGCCGCTGGCCCGCAGCGGTTCCTGCACGGCGGGGGCTTGCAGCGCCCGGGCCACCGCCACCGACAGCCTGGCGGCCACCTCGGGCGGCGTGGCGGCGGGGGCGAACAAGGCATTCCAAAAGGACAGCGTGCCCGAGGAAACGCCGAGTTCGGCGAAGGTCGGCACGTCCGGCAGCAGCGGGCTTCTTTGCGGCAGGGCCGTGGCCAGCACCCGCAGCTTGCCCGCCTTGGCGTGCTGCAGGCCGCCCGCGATTGGGCCGAAGTTGATCTGCACCTGGCCGCTGATGAGGTCCGGCATCAGTTGCGCGCCGCCCTTGTACGGCACCCGCCGGGCCTGCACGCCTGCGGCCTTCAGCACGCGCTCGGCCAGCATGTATTCGCCCAGCGTGCCGGTGGCCAGGTGAAGCTGGCCTGGATGGGAACGCCCGTAGGCCACCAGGTCGGCGAAGTTCTGCACCGGCAGCTCGCGGTTGACGAACAGCGCGAACCCGAGTTCCACGACGTTGGCGACCGGCGTGAATTCGTTCAAGGCTTTGTAGGGAACACCCTTCTGCACCAGTGGCAGTCCCGCCATCGCCGACAGGCCCCAGAGCAGGGTGTAGCCGTCGGGCGGCGCGTCCATGACCGCCTGCGCGGCGATGGCGCCACCCGCGCCCGGACGGTTCACCACGACGACCGGCTGGCCCCAGGCGGCGCTGAGTGACGCGGCCACCAGCCGCGCGGCGCTGTCGGATGCGCCGCCGGCAGGCGTCGGCACGACGATGGTGATGGCGCGGCTCGGGTAATCGGCGGCGCGCGCCAGCGGGACGTTGCAGAGCGCGGCCATTGCGGCAAGGCACAGGGTGCGGCGATCCAGCGTCATGGCGGATTCCTCTTCGTGGTTGTCGATGGCGTCATCGTCGCCACCCAGCGCGCCCGGCGCATCGTCCAGTGGTCTTATTGGAGTACCGGGCCTGGTGCTTTGGTACCGGTACTTGCGCACAGTCCCCGGCACGGCCGTGGATGGCTAAGATGAACCGCCATGACGTCCGCGCACCACCTTTCCCCCATGGGCCGCCGCAGGTTGATGGCCGCAGCCGCGGGCATCGCGCTGCTGCCCCCACTGATACCCCCTGTCCAGGCCCAACCCTCGCGCACGGCCCGCATCGGCTGGCTGGGCTGGATCGGCGCGGCGGGAGCGGCGGCTTCCGCGCTGGCGCTGGCGGCCTTTCGCGCGGGGCTGGCCGATCGGGGGTGGGCCGAGGGGCGTGGCTACGAACTGCTGGTGCGCGACGGTGACCAGCCGCGCAGCGCCGATCTGGCTGCGGAGCTGGTGCGATCCGGCGTCGATCTGCTCGTCGCGCAGGGGCCGATGGTCTTCGGTGCCAGGAAGGTGTCGGGCGCGACGCCCGTGATCTTCAACATCGGCGGCGACCCCGTCGAGGCGGGGCTGGTCGCCAGTCTGTCGCACCCAGGCGGCCATCTGACGGGCGTCACCTCGCTATCGACCGAACTGGCGGGCAAGCGGCTCGAGTTGCTGAAGACGGCCATGCAGTGGGGCTCGCACGTGGCGGCGATCGCCAACGCCCTGCACGCGGGCTTCACCATCGAGCGCGACGCGGTGCAGGCGGCGGCCCGGCGGCTCGGCCTCACGCTGTCCTGGCATCTGCTGAAGTCGATGGATGATTTCGATACCGCGCTGCCCCGCATCGCCAGCGAAGGTGCCCACGCACTGCTGGCGGTGCCCGACAACCTCATCAACGTTCGGGCGCAAACGCTGGCGCGCTTCTCCGCAGCTCAACGACTGCCCAGCATTTCGGGCTGGGCCGCGTTCGCCGAGGCGGGCAACCTGATGAGCTACGGCCCGAACGCGCATGGTTACTACCGGCAGATGGCGGCCATCGCAGACCGGCTGCTGCGCGGAGCGCGCGCCGCCGACATTGCCGTGGAGCAACCGCGCGACATCGAGCTGGTCGTCAACGCCAAGGTGGCGCGTGCGCTGGGCCTGGATCTTCCCGCCGAGTTGCAGCTCCGTGCCGACCGCTGGATCGAATGAGCGCCCTTGGCCGGGCTGGTGGCGCAGCGCGCTGGGGCGGCGCTATGCGGCGGTCTTCGCGCTGCTGGTGTCGCTGCCGCTGCTGGCCTACGCGGCCTGGAGCGCTGCGCAGGTGTACCGCCAGCAGCGCGACGCGCTGGCCGCCGTACAGACTGCGCAGGCCGATGCGGCCGCCGCGCGCATCCAGCGGTTCCTGCGCGAAATCGAGCTGCAACTGAGCTGGCTGACCGCCCTGCCCTGGACGCCCGACGGCGCCCCGCAGCGGCGGCTGGATGCGCTACGCGCGCTGCGGCAGACGCCTGCCATCGCCGACATAGCCCTCATCGACGGCCAGGGCCGCGAGCGGGTGGCGGAATCACGGCTGGCGCTGGGCCGCGTGGATTCGATGGCCGACCGCATGGCCTCGCCCGCGTTCTCGGGGGCGCGCCAGGCGCGCGGCGCGTATTTCGGCGACGTCAGCTTCCGCAAGGGCAGCGAGCCGTTCATGACCGTGGCCGTCGCGGGGCCGCGCGGCGAGGCGGGCGTGGCCATCGCCGAGGTGAGCCTGAAGTACATCTGGGACGTGGTGTCGGAGATCCGCATCGGGGACGAAGGCATCGTCTATGTCCTCGATCCGGCGGGGCGGCTGATCGCCCATCCGGACATCAACCTCGTGCTGCGCAACACGGACTTGTCCGCCACGCTGCGCGCCTTCGAGAACCAGAAAGCCGCTGCCCCGCCACGCCCGGCATTGCGGCTGGTGGGCACACGGGGCGAACCGGTGCTGGCCAGCAGCGTGATGCTGGCCCCGCCGGGCTGGCGGGTCGTGGTCGAACAAGGCTTGCAAGAGGCCGACGCCCCCCTGTGGGCCAACGTGCAGGGTGCGCTGTGGGTGGCGGCGGTGAGCCTGCTGCTGGCGCTGTCGGCGGCACTGTGGTCGGCCTGGCGCATCGCCCGGCCGCTGCGCGAGCTGGCCCAGGGCGCAGAGCGGATCGGCGCCGGGCAGTTGTCGCACCGCATCGCCCTGCATTCCGGCGATGAACTGGAGCGGTTGGGCGAGCGTTTCAACAGCATGGCCGCTGAGCTGCAGGCCAGCCACGACAACCTGGGGCGGCAGGTGGAAGAGCGCACGCGCGAGCTGTCGGATGCGAACCGTGCCAAGTCGCGCCTGCTGGCCGCCGCCAGCCACGACCTGCGCCAGCCACTGCACGCGCTGAACCTGATGGTGGCGCAATGGCGGCGTGACCCCGATGCCGCCGAGCGCCGGCGCCTGGGGCTGCGTGTGGAGCAGGCCATCGCCGCCATCAATGCGCTGTTCGACGGCCTGCTGGACGTGTCCAAGCTGGACGCGGGCGTCATCCGCCCGCAGGTGGAGGCGTTCCCGGTACAGCGCCTGCTCGACCGCATGGACGTGGCGCACGCGGCGGCCGCGCGGGACAAGGGGCTGGAGCTGCGCATTCGCCCTTGCGACGCCTGGGTGGCCAGCGATCCAGTGCTGCTCGAGCGCATCCTCGGCAACCTGGTCGCCAACGCGGTGCGCTACACGCGCAGCGGGGCCATGCTGCTGGGCTGCCGGCGCACGCGGGCCGGGCTGCGCATCGCCGTGTGGGATACCGGGATCGGCATCGCGCCCGACAAGCAGGAGCGCATCTTCGATGAGTTTTACCGGCTCGACGCCGAAGGCGGCGCGGCCGATGGCGGACTGGGGCTGGGCCTGTCCATCGTCGCGCGGCTGGCCGGTTTGCTTGGCCACCAGGTCAGCGTGCGCTCGGTTCCCGGACGGGGTTCATGCTTCGCAGTCACGGTGCCCGAAACCGCCAGCCAGCCGCACCTCCCCACGGCTGCGAACGACTCCGCCATCGATGCATTGCAGGGCCGCCGGGTGCTGGTCATCGACAACAACGCGCAGGTGCTGGCGAGCACGGCGCGGCTGCTCGAAGGCTGGGGGTGCTGCGTGCTGGCTGCGCACGGCGCGCCGGATCACGTGCATGGCCCGGTCGATCTGCTGCTGGTGGACATGCGCCTGGACCACGGCGATGACGGCGTTGCGGCCATCTCGCGCCTGCGCCGCCAGTGGGGGCGGGATGTGCCCGCGCTCATCCTGACGGGCGACACCGCCATTGGCACGCGCGAGCGCATCGCCGCCAGCGGCCTGCCCATGCTGGAAAAGCCGGTTTCGGCGTTGCGCCTGCGCTCGGCGCTGACGCGGCTGCTTCAGCGCGGTTGAGGCAACGCCCACCCCAGGCGCGTGACGGCCAGTACGGCCTCGGTGCGGCTGTCCACCCCCAGCGCCCGCAGGATGGCGGAGACGTGGTTCTTCACCGTGGGCTCGGCGAGCCCCAGGGCACGGCAGATCAGCTTGTTGTTCTTGCCCTGCATGAGCAGGGCCAGTACTTCGAGTTGGCGCCCGGTCAGGCCCAGCGCCTCGGGCGTTGCCGCTCGGGTGTCGAACGTGCGCGCTGCTGTCTGCAAGGCCACCGGCGGCACGTAAACGCCACCCGCCAGCACCAAGCCCAATGCGCCGGCAATGATTTCGCGAGGCTCGGTCTTGGGGACGTAGCCCACCGCGCCCGCCGCCAGCGCCTCTTGCACCGTCTGGCGATCCAGGTCGCCGGAGAGCATGACAACGGCGGTGCCGATGCTCGCCGCCCCGATCCTGCGCAGCAGGTCGAGCCCGGAGCCATCGGGCAGCCGCAAGTCCAGCAGCACCAGATCCACCGCCTGGCCGCAGCCCAGGGCCGTGATCGCCTCCGCGCCGCTCGCCGCCTGCTGCACCCTCGAGCCCGGCCTCAACTCCAGCAACAAGGATGCGAGCGCCTCGCGCACCAGGGGATGGTCATCGACGACCAGGAAGTTCATGGGTTGGTGGAGAAGGGCTTGGGATCGGGGCATCTTAGCAAACTATAAAAAATATAGCTAACTGCGCAATGTAGTTGAGCGATTAAGGCCAAAACACCGTTGGAAATCCTGGGGTGCGGACTAGTTCTTTCGGAGTAAGGAGCCGGCGCGGCCCATCGTTCTTTTGCCACGGCCCATGCGTTCCTTCGGGGTATGGGAAAACCCGGGGTGCCGGTGGAACATCCATGCACACAGCAACCAAGGACTACCGCATGGCACCCGCGTCGCATTCCGCGGCACAAGACCCCCGCCGCAACCGCCAGGCCTGGTCGGTGCTCATCGTCAGCACCCTGGCCTTCACCGTCTGCTTCATGGTCTGGATGATGTTCGGCATCATCGGCATCCCGATCAAGAAGATGCTGGACTTGAACGCCACGCAGTTCGGTCTGCTGACGGCCATGCCGGTGCTCACGGGGTCGCTGGTGCGCGTGCCGCTCGGTATCTGGACGGACAAATACGGTGGGCGCATCGTCATGGCCGTGCTGATGGCCATCACCGTGCCCGCCATCTGGGTCATGGGCTACGCCAGCGAGTATTGGCACTTTTTGGTCATAGGCCTGTTCGTGGGCCTGGCCGGCGGCGCGTTTTCGGTGGGCACGCCCTATGTGGCGCGCTGGTTCCCCAGACACCGCCAGGGCACGGCCATGGGCGTGTACGGCGCCGGCAACTCGGGCGCGGCGGTGAACAAGTTCGTCGCCCCGGTGATCCTGGTGGCCTTTGGCTGGGCGGCGGTGCCCCATGTCTACGCGGCCATCATGCTGGGGGCGCTGCTGCTGTTCTGGTTCTTCAGCCACAGCGACCCCAGCCACCTGGTGGCCAGCAACATCAGCTTCACCGACCAGCTCAAGGCGCTGAAAGATCCGCGCGTGCTCAAGTACTGCCAGTACTACAGCATCGTGTTCGGCGGCTATGTGGCGCTCAGCCTGTGGATGGTGCAGTACTACGTGGGCGAATATGGCCTGGACATCCGCGTCGCCGCGCTGCTGGCGGCCTGCTTCTCGCTGCCCGGCGGCGTGCTGCGGGCGATTGGCGGCGTCTTGAGCGACCGGTACGGCGCGCACAGCGTCACCTGGTGGGTGATGTGGGTGAGCTGGATCTGCCTGTTCCTGCTGTCCTACCCGCAGACCGCCTTCACCATCCAGACGGTGAACGGCCCCAGCACCTTCCACATCGGCCTGAACGTCTATGTGTTCACCGCGGTCATGGCCGTGCTTGGCGTGGCCTGGGCCTTCGGCAAGGCCAGCGTGTTCAAGTACATCAGTGACGACTACCCCGGCAACATCGGCGCCATCAGCGGCATCGTGGGTCTTGCCGGCGGCATGGGCGGCTTCATCCTGCCGATCATGTTTGGCGCGCTCATGGACTGGACGGGCATCCGCTCCAGCGCCTTCATGCTGATGTATGGCGTGGTCTGGGTGTCGCTGATCTGGATGTACTGGACCGAGGTGCGCCGCACCGATGTGATGACCGGCCAGGGTGTGGCGGCCGCCACGCCCGCCGCCCGCTGATCGACCGGAGAGCCCACACCATGTCTGCCGATACCGTTGCACAAGAGGGCGCGCGCCAGGGGCGGCTGCTGCACATCTGGACGCCCGAGGACAAGCAGTTCTGGGAGCGCGAGGGCGAGGCTGTGGCCAAGCTCAATCTGTGGATCTCGGTGCCCGCGCTGTTCCTGGCGTTTGCCGTCTGGCAGGTCTGGAGCGTGGTCGCCGTGAACCTGCCGGCGCTGGGCTTCAAGTACTCGACCAACCAGCTGTTCTGGCTGGCCGCGGCGCCGGCGCTGTCGGGCGCCACGCTGCGTATCTTCTACTCCTTCATGGTGCCGGTGTTCGGCGGGCGGCGCTGGACGGCGCTGTCCACGGCCACGCTGCTCATTCCCATGCTGGGCATAGGCTTTGCCATACAGGACAACACCACCGGCTACCCGACCATGCTCATGCTGGCGCTCTTGTGCGGCCTGGGCGGGGGCAACTTCAGCTCCAGCATGGCCAACATCAGCTTCTTCTTCCCCAAGGAGCGCAAGGGCTCGGCGCTGGGCGTGAACGCGGGCCTGGGCAACCTGGGCGTATCGGTCGTCCAGTTCCTGAGCCCGCTGGTGATCTCGCTGGGCATCTTCGGCATCTTTGGCGGCGACGCGCAGGTCATCGTGAGGAACGGCGAGCAGCAGCATGTCTGGGCGCAGAACGCGGCCTTCATCTGGGTGCCGTGGATCGCCATCACCGCCGTCGTGGCCTGGTTCGGCATGCACGACATCGCCGATGCGAAGGCCAGCTTTGCCGCCCAGGCGGCCATCTTCCGCGCCAAGCACAACTGGATCATGTGCCTGCTGTATCTGGGCACCTTCGGCTCCTTCATCGGCTTTGCCGCGGGCTTTCCGCTGCTGATGAAGGCGCTGTTCCCGGCCATCAACCCGCTGGCCTACGCCTGGCTGGGGCCGCTGGTGGGGGCGCTCACGCGGCCGTTTGGCGGCTGGCTGGCGGACAAGATCGGTGGCGGCGTGGTCACCTTCTGGAACTTCATCGTCATGGCGCTGGCGGTGCTGGGCGTGCTGTTCTTCCTGCCCAAGGGCGCGAGCGCCTATGCCCTGCCGTTCGGCCCGGCCGAGGGCAGCTTCACCGGCTTCTTCCTGATGTTCCTGGTGCTGTTTTGCACCACGGGCATAGGCAACGGCTCGACCTTCCGCATGATCCCGGTGATCTTTCTGACGCAAAAAATGCGCGCGCTGCGCGGCAACGACGAGGCCGCCCAGGCCCAGGCCATCAAGGACGGCAACACCGAGGGCGCGGCCGCCGTCGGCTTTGCCGGGGCGCTTGGCGCCTACGGCGGCTTCTTCATCCCCAAGAGCTATGGCAGCTCCATCGCCAGCACCGGCGGACCGGAGTTCGCGCTGTGGATGTTTGTCGTGTTCTACAGCCTGTGCGTCGTCGTCACCTGGTGGTACTACTCGCGCAGGAACGCCGAGATGCCTTGCTGACAAGAGGTTGAGCGTTGAGGGTTGAGCGTTTTGCGCAAACCCAACGCCCAACGCCCAACGCCCAACGCCCAACGCACAACGCACAACGCACAACGATTGAACCAAGGAGCACCACGATGAGTCACTTTCTCGACCGTCTCTCGTATTTTTCGCAGCCGCGCGAAACCTTCTCCAACGGCCATGGCGAGACCAATGGCGAAGACCGCACCTGGGAGCGCGCCTACCGCGACCGCTGGGCGCATGACAAGATCGTGCGCTCCACCCATGGCGTGAACTGCACCGGCTCCTGCTCCTGGAAGATCTACGTCAAGGGCGGCATCGTCACCTGGGAAACCCAGCAGACCGACTACCCGCGCACGCGCGCCGACCTGCCCAACCACGAGCCGCGTGGCTGCGCGCGCGGCGCCAGCTACAGCTGGTACCTGTACAGCGCCAACCGCGTGAAATACCCGCTGGTGCGCGGGCGCCTCTTGAAGCACTGGCGCGCGGCGCTGGCCGTGGCCAAGAGCCCGGTCGATGCCTGGGCCGCCATCGTGCAGAACCAGGAGGCGCGCCGTGAATGGCAAAGGCAACGCGGCCTGGGCGGCTTTGTGCGCTCGAGCTGGGACGAGGTGAACCAGATGATTGCCGCGGCCAACGTCTACACCATCAAGCAGTACGGGCCGGACCGCGTCATCGGTTTCTCGCCGATCCCGGCCATGTCCATGATCTCGTACGCGGCGGGGGCGCGCTACCTGAGCCTGATCGGCGGCGTGCCGCTGTCGTTCTACGACTGGTATTGCGACCTGCCGCCGTCCAGCCCGCAGACCTGGGGCGAGCAGACCGACGTGCCCGAGTCGGCCGACTGGTACAACTCCAACTTCATCATCGCCTGGGGCTCCAACGTGCCGCAGACGCGCACGCCGGACGCGCATTTCTTCACCGAGGTGCGCTACAAGGGCGCGAAAATCGTCGCCGTCACGCCCGACTATTCCGAGGTCGCCAAGCTCTCCGACCTGTGGCTGCACCCCAAGCAGGGCACGGATGCGGCCGTGGCCATGGCCATGGGCCATGTCATCCTCAAGGAGTTCTACTTCGACAGGCGCTCGGCCTACTTCGACGAGTACGCGCGCCGCTACACCGACCTGCCGCTGCTGGTGCTGCTCAAGGAGAAGCAGCTACCCGACGGCCGCACGGCCATGGTGCCCGACCGCTATGTGCGCGCCAGTGACTTTGACGGCAAACTGGGCCAGGCCAACCACCCGGACTGGAAGACCGTGGCCTACGGCCTGGACGGCAAGGTGGCGCTGCCCAACGGCTCCATCGGCTTTCGCTGGGGCAAGGAGGGCCGTCCCGACGAGGGCCTGTGGAACCTGGAGGACAAGGATGCGCGCAGCGGCAACGACGTGAAGCTCAAGCTCTCGGTGCTGGAAGACGGTGCCCAGGCGCATGCGGTGGCCGACGTGGCCTTCCCCTACTTCGGTGGCGTGCAGACGCCGCATTTCCAGGCCAACGACCAGGGTGGTGACGTGATGCTGCGCCGTGTGCCCATCACCCACCTGGATCTGCACGGCGAGGACGCCCAGGGCCGCGTGGCCGTGGCCACGGTGTTCGACCTGCTGGCCGGCAACTACGGCATCGCGCGCGGCCTGGACGGCGAGGCCCTGGACGGCAGCTACGACGCCAATGCGCCCTACACCCCGGCCTGGCAGGAGAGCATCACCGGCGTGCCGCGCGAGCATGTGATCACCGTGGCGCGCCAGTTCGCCGACAACGCCGACAAGACCCAGGGCAGGAGCATGGTCATCATCGGCGCCGGCATGAACCACTGGTACCACTGCGACATGAACTACCGCAGCATCATCAACATGCTGATGCTGTGCGGCTGCATAGGCCAGTCGGGTGGCGGCTGGTCGCACTACGTGGGCCAGGAGAAGCTGCGCCCGCAGACCGGCTGGACGGCGCTGACCTTTGCGCTGGACTGGATACGCCCGCCGCGCCAGCAGAACGCCACCAGCTTCTTCTACGCCCACACCGACCAGTGGCGCTACGAGAAGCTGGGTGTCGATGAGGTGCTCTCGCCGCTGGCGGACAAGGCCGCCTACCAGGGCAGCATGATCGACTACAACGTGCGCGCCGAGCGCATGGGCTGGCTGCCCAGTGCGCCGCAGCTGCAGGCCAATCCGCTGCAGCTGGCCAGGGATGCGCAGGAGCGCGGCCTGGACCCCAAGGACTACGTGGTGCAGTCGCTGAAGAACGGCTCGCTGTCCTTGAGCTGCGAAGACCCGGACAACCCGCTGAACTGGCCGCGCAACCTGTTTGTCTGGCGCTCCAACCTGCTGGGCAGCTCGGGCAAGGGGCATGAGTATTTCTTGAAGCACCTGCTGGGCACGCAAAACGGCGTGCAGGGCAAGGATCTGGGCCCGCAGGATGCCAAGCCCGAGGAGGTGAAGTGGCATGCCAGCGCACCCGAGGGCAAGCTCGATCTGCTGGTGACGCTGGACTTCCGCATGAGCACCACCTGTCTGTACTCCGACATCGTGCTGCCCACGGCCACCTGGTACGAGAAGAACGACCTGAACACCTCGGACATGCACCCCTTCATCCACCCGCTGTCGGCCGCTGTCGATCCGGCCTGGCAGGCCAGAAGTGACTGGGAGATCTACAAGGGCTTCGCCAAGGCCTTCAGCGAGGTCTGCGTGGGCCACCTGGGGGTGGAAAAAGAGGTGGTGCTCACGCCCATCATGCACGACACCCCGGGCGAGCTGGCACAGCCGTTTGGCGTCAAGGACTGGAAGCGCGGCGAGATCGACCTGATCCCCGGCGTGACCGCGCCGCAGGTCACGGTGGTCGAGCGCGATTACCCCAACACCTATGCGCGCTTCACGGCCCTGGGCCCCTTGATGGACAGGCTGGGCAATGGCGGCAAGGGCATTGGCTGGAACACCCAGACCGAGGTCGAGCAACTGGGCGACCTGAACGGCCGCGTGCGCGAGGAGGGCGTGGCGCAGGGCAGGCCGCGCATCGTGAGCGACATCGACGCCACCGAGGTGGTGATGATGCTCGCGCCCGAGACCAACGGCCATGTGGCCTGCAAGGCCTGGGAGGCCTTGGGCAAGCAAACCGGGCGCGACCATGTGCACCTGGCGCTGCACCGCGAGGACGAGAAGATCCGCTTTCGCGACATCCAGGCGCAGCCGCGCAAGATCATCAGCTCGCCCACCTGGTCGGGGCTGGAATCCGAGAAGGTCAGCTACAACGCCGGCTACACCAACGTGCACGAGCTGATCCCATGGCGCACCCTCACCGGCCGCCAGCAGTTCTACCAGGACCACCCCTGGATGCGCGACTTTGGCGAGGGCCTGTGCAGCTACCGCCCGCCTGTCGATCTGAAGACCCTGCACGAGGTGGCCGGCAAGAAACCCAATGGCCACCCCGAGCTGCAACTGAACTTCATCACGCCGCACCAGAAATGGGGCATACACAGCACGTACAGCGACAACCTGCACATGCTCACGCTCAACCGCGGCGGCCCGGTGGTCTGGATCAGCGAGGAGGACGCCAAGCGCGGCGGCATCGTGGACAACGACTGGATAGAGCTGTTCAACGCCAATGGCGCGATCGCCGCGCGCGCGGTGGTCAGCCAGCGCGTCAAGCCCGGCATGGTGCTGAAATACCACGCGCAGGAAAAGACCATCAACACCCCCGGCTCGGAGATCACCGGCACGCGCGGCGGCATCCACAACTCGGTCACGCGCGTGGTCCTCAAGCCCACGCACATGATCGGCGGCTACGCGCAGTACAGCTACGGCTTCAACTACTACGGAACCATTGGCACCAACCGCGACGAGTTCGTGCTGGTGCGCAAGATGCGCCGCGTGGACTGGCTCGATGAACCTGCGGGCAGCACCTCCGCCGCCAGCGCCCATGCGTGAACGACAAGGAGAACGACAATGAAAATACGCGCCCAAATCGGCATGGTGCTGAACCTGGACAAGTGCATTGGCTGCCACACCTGTTCCGTCACCTGCAAGAACGTCTGGACCAGCCGGCCCGGCATGGAATACGCCTGGTTCAACAACGTCGAGACCAAGCCCGGTATCGGCTACCCCAAGGAATGGGAGAACCAGGACAAGTGGAACGGCGGCTGGACGCGCCATGCCGACGGCAGCATCACGCCGCGCCAGGGCGGCAAGTGGAAGCTCTTGATGCGCATCTTCGCCAACCCGAACCTGCCGCAGATCGACGACTACTACGAACCCTTCACCTTCGACTACGACCACCTGCAGTCGGCGCCCGAGATGAAGAACACCCCCGTGGCGCGCCCGCGCAGCCTGATTACCGGCGAGCGGCTGGAGAAGATCGTCTGGGGCCCGAACTGGGAAGAAATCCTGGGCGGCGAGTTCTCCAGGCGCAGCGCCGACGTGAACTTCGAACAGTGCAAAAGGACATGTACGCCCAGTTCGAGAACACCTTCATGATGTACCTGCCGCGCCTGTGCGAGCATTGCCTGAACCCGGCCTGCGTGGCCAGCTGCCCCAGCGGCTCGATCTACAAGCGCGAGGAAGACGGCATCGTGCTCATCGACCAGGACAAATGCCGCGGCTGGCGCATGTGCGTCTCGGGTTGCCCGTACAAGAAGATCTACTACAACTGGCAGACCGGCAAGGCCGAGAAATGCATCTTCTGCTATCCGCGCATCGAGGCCGGCCAGCCCACGGTCTGCTCCGAGACCTGCGTCGGCCGCATCCGCTATCTTGGCGTGCTGCTCTACGACGCCGACCGCATCCAGGAAGCGGCCAGCGTGGAGCGCGACAAGGACTTGTACCAGGCGCAGCTCGACATCTTCCTGGACCCGCATGACCCCGAGGTGATACGCCAGGCGCGGCTCGACGGCATTCCCGACAACTGGCTGGAGGCGGCGAAGAACAGCCCAGTCTACAAGATGGCCGTGGACTGGAAGGTGGCCCTGCCGCTGCACCCCGAGTACCGCACCCTGCCCATGGTCTGGTATGTGCCGCCGCTCTCGCCCATCACCTCGGCGGCCAACGCCGGCCATGTGGGCGTGAATGGCGAGATCCCCGACGTCTCGGCGCTGCGCATCCCCGTGCAGTACCTGGCCAACCTGCTGACCGCCGGCGACACCGGCCCGGTGGTGCGCGCGCTCGAGCGCATGCTGGCCATGCGCGCCTACCAGCGCGGCGTGCATGTGGACAAGGTGCAGAACATGGCCGTGCTGCAGCAGACGGGCCTGACGGTGCACGACGTGGAGGACATGTACCAGGTGATGGCGATTGCCAACTACGAGGATCGCTTCGTGATCCCGTCCACCCACCGCGAGTACGCCGAGGACGCCTTTGACGTGCGCGGCGGCTGCGGCTTCTCCTTCGGCAACGGCTGCTCCGACGGCGCCACCGAGGTGAGCATCTTCGGCGGCAAGAAGCCGCGCACCATTCCCATCAAGGCCGTGGTCTGAGGAGCGCCACCATGTTCAAGAAGACACCCGAGACCATGCGCCTGACGCTGCGCGCGCTGGCGCGGCTGCTGGCCTACCCCGGCGCCGGGCTGCGCGCGCAGATGCCCGCATTGATCGACGCGCTGCAGACCGAGCAGGCCCTGCCCGCGGCCCGCATCGCCGAGCTGCAGGCCCTGGCCCAGCAGATCTGCGCCATGGACGCCTACGAGGCCGAGGGGCGCTATGTCGATACCTTCGACCGCGGCCACCGCACCTCGCTGCACCTGTTCGAGCATATCCATGGCGACTCGCGCGAACGCGGCCCGGCGCTGATCGACCTGACGCAGACCTACGAGCGCGCCGGCCTGTACCTGGACGCGCAGGAGCTGCCCGACCACCTGGGCGTGGTGCTGGAGTTCGCCTCGACCCAGCCGACCGCGGTGGCGCGCGAGTTTCTCGCCGAGATGGCGCATATCCTGAATGCGCTGTTCAGCGCGCTGCAGGCCAAGGCCAGCCCCTACGCCAGCGTGCTCGCCGCCGTGCTCGAGGCTGCCGGCGAGACCGCGCAGGCGGTCGCCATCGCCCCCGAGCCCGACATGGACGAGGCCTGGGCCGAGCCCGAGGCCTTCGACGGCTGCGCCACGCGCGGCCAGAACCGCCCCGACCAGCCCCAACCGATTCACATCGTGCGCAAGGCGCGCCCGCAATCTTCCCAAGGAGTCTCGCCATGACCGCCTGGATCGACCATTTCCTCTTCGGCCTGTATCCCTACATTTGCCTGGCCGTGTTCTTCATCGGCAGCTGGCTGCGCTTTGACCGCGACCAGTACACGTGGAAGAGCGACTCCTCGCAGCTGCTGCGCACCGGCAGCCTGCGCTGGGCCAGCAACCTGTTCCACGTCGGCGTGCTGTTCCTGTTCTTCGGCCACTTCGTCGGCATGCTCACGCCGCATGTCCTCTACGACTACGTCATCACCGCGCACGACAAGCAACTGCTGGCCATGGTCAGCGGCGGCATTGCCGGCCTGATGGCCTTCGTCGGCGTGACCCTGCTGCTGCACCGGCGCCTAACGGACGCTCGCATCCGGGCGACCTCCAAGACCAGCGACATCGCGCTGCTGTGGATCTTCTGGGTTCAGCTGGCGCTGGGCCTGGCCACCATCCCGCTGTCGGCCCAGCACCTGGACGGCTCGATGATGATGCGCCTGGCCGAGTGGGGTCAGCGCATCGTCACCTTCCGTTCCGGCGCGGTGGAGATGCTGGCCGGCGCGGGCTGGGTCTTCAAGGCCCACCTGTTCCTGGGCATGACGGTGTTCCTGATCTTCCCGTTCACGCGCCTGGTGCATGTCTGGAGTGGCTTTGGCACGCTGGCCTATGTGCTGCGCCCCTATCAGCTGGTGCGCGCGCGGCGCCTGAACGTGCCGCCGGGCCAGAACGAGCCACGACGTTCACTGTAAAAATAATAGCTGTTTGCGCTTTGTAGATAAGCGCTGCAGGCCAATTTGGCTCCAAATGCCGCCGGCATGGCGCAAGGGGCCTGCCAGGAGAGACCCATGACCAGTACCTGTGGAACCCATGCCTGTGGCTGCGGCAGTGCCAGTGCCAGTGACAGTGCCAGCGACCAGGCAGAAGTGGCGCGCATCAATGGCGTCGCCCTGCACGCCGCGGGCGCGCAGCCGCCCGGCGATATGCTGCGCCAGCGCGCCTGCACCGAGTTGCTGCGCCAGCAGGCGCAGCGCCAGGGCCTGCTGGCCGAGGACGACGCGCCCGGCCTGGACGGCGCCACCAGCGCCGCCGCGGCCCAGGCGATAGAGCGGCTGCTGGAGCAGGCCCTGCAGGTGCCCGAGCCCTCCGAGGCCGCCTGCCGGCGCTACCACGCCGCCCATCCGGGTTTTGGCAGCCAGGGCGAGCGCGCCCACCTGCGCCATGTGCTGTTCGCCGTCACGCCCGGCGTCGACGTGAGCCTGCTGCGCCAGCGCGCCGAGCGCCTGCTGCTGGAGCTGCGCTGCGCCGACGACGGCGGCCCGCGCTTTGCCGAGGCGGCGGGCGAATGGTCCAACTGCCCCAGCGGCGCCCAGGGCGGCGACCTGGGCTGGCTCACGCCCGAGGACTGTGCCCCCGAGTTTGCGCGCGAGGTCTTTGGCTCGCAGGAGGTCGGCGTGCTCGCGCGCCTGGTGCACAGTCGCTTTGGCCTGCATGTGGTGCAGGTCTGCGCGCGCAAGCCGGCCCAGCCCCAGGCGTTTGACCAGGTGCAGGCCTCGATCGCGCTGGTGCTGCGCCAGCAGGCCTGGGTGAATGCGCTGCGCCAATACCTGCAGCTGCTGGCGGGCAGCGCCGAGGTCGAAGGCGTGCAGCTCGATGCCGCCGACAGCCCCTTGGTGCAATAGCGCAGCCAAAATGGGGTACCGGGCTGTGGTCCGCCCGATGTGGAACATGATGGACAAACGCTTGTGCAGTGATGAACAGGATGCCGCCACGCCATGGCCGGCGATGGGCGGCGCTTCGGCCGCCGATCTGGCCGCGGCCCTGCTGCAGTCGCGCCAGACCATATTGCCCAAGCGCCTGGGCGCACCCGGGCCCGATGCCGCGCAACTGCAGGCCATGCTGGCGGCGGCCGGCCATGCGCCGGATCATGGCCGACTGCTGCCCTGGCGCTTCGTGCTCGTGCCGCAAGAGGCGCGCGCGGCGCTGGCCGAGGTGTTTGCCCAGGCTTTGTGCGAGCGCGACAGCGCGGCCACGCCCGAGCAGCAGGAGCAGGCGCGCGAAAAGGCCTTTCGCGCCCCGCTGCTGCTGTTGCTGGCGGTCGATGAGCTGGGGGGCGACCCCGACATCGTGCCGGCCGAGCGCCTGGTATCGGCCGGCTGCGCGGTGCAGAACCTGCTGCTCATGGCCACGGCCCTGGGCTTTGGCTCGGCGCTGACCAGTGGCAAGGCGCTGCAGTCACAGGGGCTGCGCGCGCTGTTTGCGCTCGGGACTGGCGAGCGTGCCCTGTGTTTTGTCAGCGTCGGCACGGTGCTCGCGCGCAAGCCCGCGCGCGTGCGCCCGGTGCCGGCGCAGTACGTGTCCACGCTGGTGCCGGGCGTGGGCCTGCAGCCGTGGATGGACAAGGGAGGGCATGGCCATGAAGACCGAAATCAACCACTTTGACGACCTGCTGCACGCCGCGCGCGCGCAGCGCGAGCGCCAGCGCCTGCTGCTGGTGTTTGCCGGCACCGAGCTGCCCGAGGACGCCACGCCCGGCCAACGCGAGCGCTTTGCGCAGGGCGATGGCGGTGTCCTGGTGCCCATGATGTGCCTGGACAGGCTGCCCGAGGAGCTGGAATCGTTTGCCGCGCTGCTGCGCGAGTCGCGGCAGTTCGAGCCGCCGGGCCAGCCCTGGCGCCTGGTATTCACCGCGGCGCTGTCGGGCACCCCCACCCGGGCGCCGTCCGAGGACGATGCCGAGCGCGTGCTCGGCCGCATGGTGGAGGGTGTGAAGACCGGCGCCTTTGACGCCTACCTGCCATTCAACCGGGAGGGCCAACCCGTGCGGCTAGGATAGTTGCCCATGACGACCAGAGTATCCCTGCCCGGCATGCGCAGCCCGGGCGCAGGCTTCGACCAGCCCTTTGAGATGCTGGACGCCTGCCATGACCGCGTGCGCCGCTCGCTGGATCTGCTGCGGCGCCTGCGCGACTACCTGCGCGGCCACGGCCACGGCTGCGACGACTCGGCGCGCCAGGCGGCGCGCGACGTGCTGCGCTACTTCGACATCGCCGCGCCGCTGCACCATGAGGACGAGGAGCTGCATGTCTTTCCGCCGCTGCTGGCCCAGGAGCATGACGCGCCCCTGGTGACCCTGGTGCGCCAGCTGCAGCGCGACCATGTGCGCATGGCCGAGCGCTGGGCCACCGCGCGCGGCCCGCTGCAGGCCATGGCCGATGGGCAGTTGCCGGCGTTCAGCGCCGAGCATGAGGCGGCGCTGGACGGATTTGCCGAGTGCTACGCCGACCATCTGCGCCATGAGGACGACAGCATCTACCCCGCGGCGCGCGCGCTGCTCGATCCGGGTGCCCAGAGCGCCATGGGCCAGGAGATGGCGCGGCGCCGTGGGGTGCGCTAAAGTTGTTTTGCTATTTAAACAATAGCTGTTGGCGCTTTATGCATGGGCGCTACGGGCATATTTGACTAAACAACCTGGCGAGCCCGGCAAATTGGTTGGCGCCCAAAACGAAGGCGCCGTGGCGGTCGGCCACGGCGCGCTGTGCCCCTCGCGGGGCTGCGGCCTACCGGGGGTGGGCCGCAAAGGGGGTAAAGACCCCCGAAACTCAATGTACTACGACGGGATTCTGCGCCAGTCCGACGTAGCTGTCCAGCGTGTCTTCCACCTCCTCCTGGGTCGGCGTATCACGCTGCCAGGCCAGGATCTGCTGCTGGAACAGCTCGGCCCAGGAGCCGTCCAGGTACACCTCCTTGCCCGAGCGCTTGTCCACGATCTCGAAGCCGTGGCGCAGCAGCTGGGGCGGCAATGGGGCGGTTTTCTCGGCGCTGTCGCTCAGGTCGGCGTCTGGCAGCATGTGCACCACCACAAAAGAGTCAGAGTCGTAGAGCATTTTCATGGCGCGATCCCCCTATAAGTATGGCTATCAGATGGCAACGCCTGGCAAGAGTTCAAGGGCCACCGGATATGCAGCCAGTATTCCATGGAAACCCCCCTCGTGCCGTACCGCGCCCGGATTCGCGCCATGGCCCCAGGCCGGCTGTGGTCATGGCGCTTCGTGGCCGCTGAGCAGCAGGTCGGCAAAGTCGCCATTGCCCTGCGTCAGGCGTATGCGCACCGGCAGATAGTGCAGCGCCGTGCCCAGCCACAGCTCGGCCTTCTGGTCGCGCTGCTGATCCGCCTGCGGCAGGCGTTCGAGCTTCAGGGCCGGCGTGCTGCCGGCGGGCAGGTCCAGCGTCTCCGGCCCCTGGACGCTGAAAGTCCAGCGGTCGGCGTGGCGCGCGCCCACGGTGGTCAGCGTGATCTGCGTGCCTGGCGGGTAGCGCTCTGGCGCGGCGGCCAGCATGGCACCCAGCTGCAGGAACACGCTGAGCCTGTCCTGCGCCCCCGCGCCGATGGTGGCGCGCGGGGTGTTGGCGCTGAAGATGACCTCGTGGCGCTCGAAGTCGAAATGCGCCGCCCGCTCGCTGCGTGACTTGTCGCCAAAGCGCTCGGGCTGCAGGCCCTGGGGCGTGATGCTGCCCACGCTGGTCTGCGTGCGCGCGCCGAGCAGGAAGGCCTTGATCTGCTGGCGCGCCTCGTAGCGCTGGCCCTGCTGGCGCCACAGCAGCTCGGCGCTGGCGTTGTAGTGGAATTTTTTCACCTCGCCCACCACGTCGAACGACAGGCGCGTGGAGGGCGGCAGCAGCACCGGCGGCGGCTCGCTGCTGGCGCGCGCGCCCGGCTGGCCCGGGGGGCGGATCTCGACACCGGCGGTCTCGGCCGACTCTGGCGCGGCAGCCTTTTCGGGTTCGGCTGCGGCGGCCTTGTCGGGTTCGGGCGCTTCGGCGGTGGTTGGCGGCACCTGCGGCGCGGCCGGGCTATCGCTGCCTGGCATTGCCGCCTCGGTGGACGCAGGGGCGGCCTCGGCCTCCATGGGGGAGATGATCGGCGCAGGCGGGGCGGACTGCACCGGGCTGTCGGCCGGGCTGTCCTCGGTGGCGGCGGGTGGGGCCGCCGGCGCTGGCCGGGGCCTGGGTTTCACGGGCTTGCCCGGCTCGCGTGCCCGGGGGGCGGGCGCGGGGGCGGCCTGGGGCGCGGGTGGCGCGGCGGGCGGCGCTGACAGCATGCGCGTGTGAAACGCCGTCGGCTGCGGCGCCGCGCCGGCCCCGCCGCCCAGCGGCAGGCCGACCAGCACCAGCCAGTGCAGGATCAGCACCAGGGCAGTCAGCAGCAGCAGGGCGCGGCGTGGCATGGCTAGAATTTTCTGCTTTGTGCAATCAACCCGCTGCGCCACCATGGGCGCGGGCGGTCAGACGGAGGGCCTGGCCCATGAAACTGGCGACCTACAAGGACGGTTCGCGCGATGGTCAGCTGGTTGTGGTCGCGCGCGACCTGGGCGCGGCCCATTATGCGACCGGCATTGCCAGCCGCCTGCAGCAGGTGCTGGACGACTGGAACTTCCTCGCCCCCCAGCTGCAGGACTTGTACGAGCAGCTCAACGCCGGCCGCGCGCGCCACCCGTTTGCGTTCGACGCGCGCCAGTGCATGGCGCCGCTGCCGCGCGCCTACCAGTGGGCCGATGGTTCGGCCTACCTCAACCATGTCGAGCTGGTGCGCCGCGCGCGTGGCGCCGAGGTGCCGGCGAGCTTTTACACCGACCCGCTGATGTACCAGGGCGGCAGCGACGATTTTCTGGGCCCCTGCGACGATGTGGTCGTGCCCAGTGAGGCCATGGGCATCGACTTCGAGGCCGAGATCGCCGTCATCACCGGCGACGTGAAGATGGGCGCGAGCCCGGAGCAGGCGCTGGACGGCGTGCGCCTGCTGATGCTGGCCAACGACGTCAGCCTGCGCAACCTGATACCGGCGGAGCTAGCCAAGGGCTTCGGCTTCTTCCAGTCCAAGCCGGCCACTGCCTTCAGCCCGGTGGCCGTGACGCTGAACGAGCTCGGCGACGCCTGGCAGGGCGGGCGCGTGCACCTGACGCTGCAGTCCACCTGGAACGGCCGCAGGGTTGGCATGTGCGACGCCGGGGCGGAGATGAGCTTTCACTTCGGCCAGCTCATCGCCCATATTGCCAAGACGCGCAACGTGCGCGCCGGCTCCATCGTGGGCAGCGGCACGGTGAGCAACAAGGACTGGTCCAAGGGCTATAGCTGCATTGCCGAGAAGCGCTGCATCGAGACCATCGAGGACGGCCGGCCGAGTACGGAATTCATGAAGTACGGCGACACCATCCGCATCGAGATGAAGGGCCGGGACGGGCAGAGCCTGTTCGGCGCCATCGACCAGCAGATCGTGTCGCACGGTTGATTTAGAGGTGAATATTCGCCCAGGCCTTGAGGTACAAGCGCAAGAAGCTATGGTTTTATGAGTAACTGGCGGCCGCTTCGACCTGCACCGCGCAGTCGTAGAACGTAGGCCCGGCGCCCAGGTCGGTCAGGGCCTGGCTGGTGAGCTGGTTGATGTTGCAACTGTCCAGCCCATACTTGTGTCTTCAGCTGCCACGCATAATCGTTAACGACATGTTTCGAGGAATGCAGTGCCTCTTGTTCCCCATACGTCCTACCAGTCCCAATACATCGCCTGGCTGCTTTCAAGGCAGATCGGGCGTGACTCCCCCCGACCTCCTGGCCTCCACCCTGGTTGATGCGCGGGTCGATCTGAATCCGCACCAGGTCGAGGCAGCACTGTTCGCGTTCCGAAGCCCGCTTTCGCAAGGCGTGATCCTGGCGGACAAGGTGGGCCTGGGCAAGACCATCGAGGCTGGCCTGGTGATTGTCCAGCGCTGGACAGAGCGCAAGCGGCGCATCCTCATCATCACCCCGGCCAACTTGCGCAAGCAGTGGCACCAGGAGCTGCAAGACAAGTTCAGCCTGCAAGCGCTGATTCTGGAAGCCAAAAGTTACAACGAGCAGCGCAAGGCGGGGTTGCCCAACCCCTTTGACCAAACCCAGGACCAAGCCAGCCAGATCGTCATCTGCTCCTACCAACCAAGGCCGATGACCTGTGCCGCGTGCCCTGCGATCAGGTGGTGGTGATCAATGAGCTGGAGGGGAGGCTCTCTTCGACATCGGCCCTCGAAGAGGTATTCAAACTCCAATGGGAGTTGGCATGAAGAACCGGATCATCAACGTCAAAGGAGCGGAGGTCTCCATTGCCACCCGGCATGATCAGGACTACATCTACCGATATGGCCAAGAGGTTCGGAGACGAAAGCATCCTGTACAACTGGATGCGCAACCGCAACACCATTGAGTTTCTGGGTATTTGGGAGCAAATCTACAACCCGCATTTCAAACCTCTCGAATTCGAGAGGTTTAGAAGGCAAGCTGGTCTGAACAGCTTCTCTCTGTCACCCAAAAAATGGATTGAGGCAACAGGTGCCATCGGTCTGTACGCCAAAGCAGGGCGCGGCGGCGGCACCTATGCCCACAAAGACATTGCCTTCGAGTTTGGCTCCTGGCTCAGCCCGGAGTTCAAGCTCTACCTCGGCTGGCCGCGCTGCAAGCGCGCCAAGCCTCCATCGAAACCATCGAATCGCAAGCGCCCGGGTTCTGCCCCCATTGCGGCGCCGCCCACATCGTCAAGAACGGCTTTGCCCGCGGCCTGCAGCGCTTTTTGTGCCGTGGCTGCACATGCACCTTCAACGCGCTGACGGGCGCGCCGCTGAGTGGGCTGCATCAGCGGGGCAAATGGCTGGCGCACACCCAGGCGCTCAGCCAAGGCCTGAGCATTCCCCGGGTGGCCGAGCGGCTGGAGGTGGCCTGGAGCACGGCGTTCCGCTGGCGTCACCGCTTCCTGCAGCTGCCCAGTCAGCGCCAGGCCAGCGCATTGCGCGGCATTGCCGAGGCCGATGAGTCCTACTTCCTCGAATCGAGCAAAGGCCAGCGTGCATTGCTGCGCCAGGCGCGCCGGCGCGGCGGCAAGGCCAGCCAGCGCGGCGTCTCCAAGGAGCAGGTATCCGTGCTCATGGTGCGCGACCGTGCGGGCGCCACGGCCAACATCCTCGTCGCGCGTAAACGGTGTTAACTGTCTGGCGGCAACTCGCCAGCGAGGCAGTCACACCGACCTCAATTTAAACCAACCAGCCTCCTCGAAATCCGGGGCTGTTCATGTCGAGGCAAACGATAAAGCCTACACATCAGAACACCGACCAGCCGGTGAACTCCGATAACTCCTGCAGCGCGCGCGTGCCGAGCAGTGAATTGCCAAACGCATTCAGGCCAGGAGACCAGACCGCGATCGATGCATGTCCCGGAACGACCGCCAGAATGCCGCCTCCGACGCCACTCTTGCCGGGGAAGCCGACCGAATAGGCAAAGTCGCCTGAACCATCATAGTGCCCCGCGAGCAACATCAAGGCGTTGATGCTGCGTGCCTGAGCTGGGTTCAGCAGGTGGGCTGCGGAGTCGAAGCCGGCCAGGAACCGGCCGGCGCTGGCCAATTGCTCGCAGTTCATCGTGATCGCGCATTGGCGACAGTAAATCTGCAGCAGACGTTCGCATTCCATGTGCAGATTGCCGCACGAGCGTAGAAAGTACGCCAGAGAGAAGTTGCGGTAGGCCGTCCGGTATTCCGAGGCGGCAACCTGTTCATCAATCGAGATCCGGTCATCTCCAGCCGCCGTGCGAACGAAATCCATCAGTGCGTCGAGTCCGCAGCCTGCGTCAGGCGCATCGAGCATGGCGTCGGTGGTGACCAGTGCGCCCGCATTGACGAAAGGATTGCGCGGTTTGCCGCCTTCCTGCTCAAGCTCGATGACCGAGTTGAAGGTGTAGTTAGATGGTTCCTTGCCCACCCGCTTCCAGAGCCGGTCGCCGTGACGGCCTAATGCGATCGCCAGTGAGAAGACCTTTGAGATGCTCTGGATCGAAAACGGCGTCGCAGCGTCGCCCGCGCTCAGCCGCTCTCCGCTGGCCAGGCACACACTGATCCCGAACTGATGCACATCAACGCTGGCCAGTTGCGGAATGTAGTGCGCCACCCGGCCGCGCTTGTGTGCGCGCTTCATGCGCGCGTCGAGCCCTACCAGAAAGCCCTGGAGCGTTTCCAAAGCGGCGTGGCCCATCGTTCAGACCAAGTAACGCCGCGCCAGCAGCACCCAGTATGCAGCGCCAATGGCCAGGTTGGCGTCGTTGAAGTCGTAACCCGGGTTGTGCACCATGCAGGCGCCCAGCTTGTCGCCGTCCCCGTTTCCGATCAACAGGTAGCTGCCGGGGCACTTCTCCAGCATGAAAGCGAAATCTTCGCTGCCGGTGAGTGGCGGGGCCTGCAGCACAACGCGCTCGGCACCAACCAATTCGGTGCCAATCTGGCGGGCGAAGTCGGTTTCGTCCTTGCTGTTGACCAGTGCCGCGTAGCCGCGCCGATAGTCGATTTCAGCCTTGACGCCAAAGCTCTGCGCCTGAGCGTGGGCGATTTCGGTAATGCGCTGCTGCAGCAGGCTGCGCACCTCAGAATCGAGCGCGCGCACGCTCAGCTCGAGATGTGCGCTGTCGGGGATGACGTTATTGGCGCGCCCGGATTGCAGCACCCCCACGGTCACCACCGCTGTTTGCAGTGGATCGACGTTGCGCGAGACGACGGTCTGCAACGCCATCACCAGGCTGGCAGCCGCCACCACCGGATCTGCTGCCTTGTGCGGCACAGCACCGTGACCACCGTGGCCTACCAGCGTAATGTAGACCTTGTCAGAGGAGGCCATCATTGGGCCTTCGCGAAAGATCAAGTGCCCCTGTGGCCAGCCGGGCATGTTGTGCATGCTGAAGACAGCGTCGCATGGGTATTTGTCGAACAGGCCGTCGTTCATCATGCGTACGGCGCCACAGTCGCTGGTGCCGTATTCCTCCGCCGGCTGGAAGATCAGGTTGAGTGTCCCTGAGAAGTCACCCTGCTCTGCAAGCACCTTTGCTGCCGCCAGCAGCATGGCCGTATGTCCGTCGTGGCCGCAGGCGTGCATGACGCCCTGGTTGCGACTTGCGTACTGCAGCCCCGTGGTTTCCTGGATCGGCAGTGCGTCCATGTCCGCGCGCAGACCCAGCGTGCGCGTGCCGTCGCCACGCTTGAGTTGCCCGACCACACCGGTTCCGCCCAGGCCGCGCTCAACGTGGTAACCCCAGTCCCGCAGTCGCGCAGCCACTAAATCACTGGTGCGCAGCTCTTCGAATGGCAGCTCGGGGTGCTGATGGATATCACGGCGCAAAGCAATGAATTCGTCTTCGTGTGCGCGTACCGCCTGCAAGGTGTCTTGAACAGTCATGCTATGAACTCACAGTCTGGCAAAATTCGCCTAGTAATCATTTCTGTAGTTCCTTGTCACCGCCGGTTTCGCGCATGAGCAGAATGCCTACGATGGCGATCAAGCTGGTGATAAGTACGTAGAGCGCTGGCGCCGCCGGGTTGTTGGTCACCTTGATGAGCCAGGTGATCACCAGCTGCGCGGTGCCGCCAAACAGCGCCACACCGAAGGCATAGGAAATCGACAGCCCGAGCGCGCGTACATGACCAGGGAACAGCTCCGGGATGGCCACCAGCGTTGGCGCGCCACCAATGCCCGTGAGCAACGCCAGCAGCGCAGTCGCCAGTGCCAGAGTGGCAACGCTGGTGTGCTCAATGAGCAGCATGTAAGCCGGATAGACCAGAACAAACAATGCCACGCGAGCCCAGAGCATCACAGGCTTGCGCCCATACATATCTGACAGCCAGCCCCCCAGCAGCGCACCCGCCCAGGTCGCCACGCCGAATACGATGGTCGCCGACATGGCGATCGTCGCGGAGAGCTTGAGCGTGGTCACGGCATAAGTGGTCATGTAGATCGCCGCATAGGTCGAGATCGTCACACCCAGGATGACCATGAGCGCCAGCATGATCGGTCGCAGATGGTGCCGGATATCGGCCAGCGGGCTCTTGATGGGTCCGCTATGCGTGGGCTGCTCGAGGCTCTCGGGCATGTGGCGGCGCAGAAAGACGGCAATGGGGATCAATGCCAGACCGAGCAAGAAAGGGATACGCCAACCCCACGCCAGCATTTGCTCCTTGCTTAGCGCCAGCGTGAGCACAATGCCGACGATGCCAGCCGCCAGCGAGGCTATGCCCTGGCTGGCAAGCTGCCAGCTGCCATACAGGCCGCGCCGGCCCTGGGGTGCGATCTCGATCAGATACGTGGTAGACGGCCCGACCTCGCCGCCCAGGGCCAACCCCTGCACCAGCCGACAAACAATGACGATGATGGGTGCCGCCAATCCGATGCTTGCGTATGAGGGGGTGAGCGCCATGCCGATCGTGCCGACCGTGATGAGCGCAATGGTCAACAGCATGGCCGGCTTGCGTCCTGCACGATCGGCAAAAGCGCCGATCAGCAGCCCGCCCAAAGGGCGCGTGATGAAGCCAACGCCAAAGACCGCTACCGACAGCATCACCGTGACCAGCGGTTCGTCAGCGGGAAAAAAGGTCTGGCCGATATAAACGGCGAAGAACGCGTAGGTGGTGAAATCAAAGAACTCCAGCGCGTTGCCAGCCACTGTTGCAGCCACGACGCGGGGCTGCACCTTACTCGTCGCGGCAGTTGAAATGTTCGATACGCCCTGGGATGTGGGCGACAACGCAACGTCGCCCATACTGGAATTTTGAATGCCCATGAATTCGTCTCCGGATGATTGCTGCTGCCCTGGAAGACAGCGCGCGTAATCATATGAATCATGATCAAATGCGTCTAATGCATAATTTATTCTGAATGCATTCAAAGAACTCATGCGACGAAGGAAATGAACCTGCGCCATCTGGAGTACCTGCTGGCCGTGGCGGACACCGGTTCGTTCAGCCGCGCCGCGGAACGTTGCCACATCACCCAGTCCGCCCTAAGTCGCAGCATCCAGACCCTCGAAGACGATTTCGGAGCACGTCTGATCGACCGAATGGGCAAGCGCAACGAGTTGACGCCGTTCGGCCAGACCGTTGCAAGCCGGGCGCGCCGCATGGTGCTGGATGCCGTTGAGCTAAAGCGCAGCGCACAGCTATTGCAAGATGGCTACTTGGGGGTCATTCGCATTGGGCTCGGCGCGGGGCCTACTGCACTGCTGATGCAGCCGTTTCTGCGTTATATGGCCTGCATGCATCCGGCAGTGCAGGTCAGCCTCGAATCAGGCCCCCCCGAGTTGCAGACCAGGCGCTTGCGCGAACGTGGATTCGACGCCCTGGTCGTGGATCTACGCAGCGTCACGCCTGCTGATGACCTGTTGATCGAAGATTTGGGCCAAATGCGCGGTGGTTTCATCTGTCGCGTGGGTCACCCCCTTACCAAATTCAACACCCCCATTACATTTGCACACCTCCAACGCTATCCGTTAGCGTCGACTTCACTCAATCCGGAGTTGGCACGTCTTCTGATCACCCGCTATGGGCCCGCAGCTGACCCCCAGGTCGCGGTGACCCTGCGCTGCAACGATATCAACAGTTTGCTACACGCGGTACACGGCAGTGACGCGGTGTTCCTCGGCCTCATCAGCCCCGCGCGTGAAGCCATCGCCAATGGTAGCTTGGTGGAGTTACCCATCACTCCGGCGTTGAATGAGGGCGCACGCTTTGCGTTCGTTACCCTGGCCGACCGCACTGAAGCGCCTGCCATGGGAATTTTTCGCCAGTTTGTGGCCGAACATCTGCATGACTGAGAGTCTCTTGGGGACTACGCTGAGTTTCCAAAGCTTGGACTTGAAGTTGCCCCTTTTTCACGGACACCTTACCGTTTGGACAAAAGGAGCAGAAAAGTTAGGCTCTTTTCGCGAAACGTACGGATCAGCTCAAGCCCTGATAGCCAAAACCAGCACTGACGCGGGCTCCGGGGCAGATCCGGGCGCGCGATCCAGCATGCGAAACCAGCCCAGGTAAGACGCCAGGTACTTGGTGGCCACGCCCTTGAAGCGCCGCATCCAGCTGCGCAGGCGGCTGACGTAGGCGTTGACGTTCTGCACATGCCAAGGCCCGACCCGAACGCCAGCGTTGCGCTGAGCTCGGCTGCAGTGGTATGGCAAGGCGCTGCTGGCGTCTTTGTCTGCCCGGCTGATGGCGGACTACGGGGACGGGTTTTCTGTGTCCGCGCTCAAGTACATGCGGCTTTTGTATGTGGCGTACCCAGAGCTTTTGCCGATGCAGAGTGCAAGAACGCGACAGACCATGCCCGGTCCGCGGGAGGCAAACCCTGGAAGTACCTGCTGGTCTCCCATGAACAGGTCACTGCAGACAAAAGGCTGAGCGACTTTTTGAGGTTTGAAGTCGAGAGCCGTCAACCGCCCGCCGCCTCGACCTGCACGGCGCAGTCGTAGAACGTCGGCCCCGCGCCCATGTCCGTCAGCGCCTGGCTGGTGAGCTCGTTGACGTTCGTGCCGTTGTGGCCCAGCTTGCGCCACCACACGCCCAGGCCGTTGACCACGCCGGGGCGGGCGCGGCCGTTGAGCGCGGCGTGGCATTCGTAGCTGCCGCGCTCGTTGAACACGCGCACCAGGGCTCCGTCGGCAATGCCGCGCGCGGCGGCGTCCTCGGGGTGCATCTCCAGCAGCGGGCGGCCCTCGATGTCGCGCAGGCTTTGCAGGTTCACGAAGCTGGAGTTCAAAAAGTTGCGCGCCGGCGGCGAGATCATGGCCAGCGGGTACAGCGTCGATGCTCCCGCCGCCTCGTGATTCGGCACATGGCCGGGCAGCGGATCGAGCCCCTGGTCGGCCAGGCGCTGGCTGAAAAATTCGCACTTGCCCGAGGGCGTGGGAAAGCCGCCCGCCGCAAATGGCGCATGCGGCACCGGCAGCGGGGCAAAGCCCTGATCCAGCAGCAGCGCAAAGTCCACCTGGTCGCCATAGGCCTGGCGGCACAGTTGCTCGTCCGTGTCGGCAAAGCAGGGCTCGGTGAAACCCATGCGCGCCGCCAGGTCGCGGAAGATCCGCGCGTTGCTGCGTGCCTGGCCCTGGGGGGCAATCGCCGGGCGGTTCAGCAGAACGTCGGTGTGGCCATAGGCTGCGTGCACGTCCCAGTGCTCGAGCTGCGTGGTGGCGGGCAGTATGTAGTCGGCGTAATCGGCGGTGTCGGTCTGGAAATGCTCCAGCACCACGGTGAACAAATCCTCGCGCGCAAAGCCCTGCACCACCTTGGGCGAATCCGGCGCCACGGCCACGGGGTTGCTGTTGTAGACCACCAGGGCTTCGATCTGCGGGCCGAAGGCCGGGGATGAGGCGCGCAGCAGGTCGTCGCCAATGGTCACCATGTTGATGCTGCGCGGGCTGCGGCCGGCCAGCAAATCTGGGCGCTGCAGTGCCGCGCGCTGCACCGGAAAGGCGCCCGAGCTCGACAGCAGTACGCCGCCGGCGCGCTCGCGCCAGGCGCCGGTCAGCGCCGGCAGGCAGGCCACGGCGCGCACGGCATTGCCGCCGCCATGTGCGCGCTGCACGCCGTAGTTCAGGCGGATGGCGGCGGGCCGGGTGGTGCCGTAGTCGCGCGCCAGGCGCCGGATCTGCTCCACGGGCAGGCCGCAGACCTCGGCGGCGCGCTCGGGCGGCCATTCGAGGGCGCGTGCGCGCAAGGCCTCCCAGCCCAGCGTGTGGCGCGCGATGTAGTCGTGGTCCAGCCAGTCGTGCACTATGAGTTCGTGCATCAGCGCCAGGGCCAGCGCGGCGTCGGTGCCGGGGCGCAGCTGCAGGTGTTCGTGGCATTTCTCGGCGGTCTCGGTGCGGCGCGGGTCTATGCACACCAGGCGCGCGCCGTCGCGCTTGGCCTGCTGGGCGATGCGCCAGAAATGCAGGTTGCTGCCAATCGAATTGCTGCCCCAGATGAGGATGAGTTTGGACTCGGCAAAGAACTCGACCTTCATGCCCAGCTTGCCGCCCAGCGTGTGCACCAGGCCCTCGCCACCGGCGGTGGAGCAGATGCTGCGGTGCAGCAGGGATGCGCCCAGGCGGTGGAAGAAGCGCCGGTCCATGCTCTCGCCCTGCACCAGGCCCATGGTGCCGGCGTAGCTGTAGGGCAGGATGGCCTGCGGATCGCGCGCGGCTATTTTCCTCAGGCGCCGGGCAATGTCGTCCAGCGCCTCGTCCCAGGACACGGGCGTGAACCGGCCGCTGCCCTTGGGGCCGCTGCGCCTGAGCGGGGTGAGGATGCGCTCGGCATGGTGCGTGCGCTCGGCATAGCGCGACACCTTGGCGCAGAGCACGCCGCCGGTGGCCGCATGCGCCGGGTTGCCCTGCACGCGGACGGCGCGCCCGTCCTCCACGGTGGTCAGCAGGGCGCAGGTGTCGGGGCAGTCGTGCGGGCAGGCGCCGCGTATGGTGGTCGTGGGCATGGCTGAGGGAGTCGCTGGGGCAACTGCGCATTTCACCATGAAGCAGCGCCGCGGACGAGACCATGGTTTCTGGCATACCCCGTGGTTTGGCAGGCTTGGCTGGCAGGGCTAGACTGTGACGCTTCCCAAGGAAACAAGCGCCGAGCACATCATGAAAATCCTAGACTCCATCGCCGCAGCGGCCTCCGGCATCGCCGCCGTGCGCCGAGACATCCATGCCCACCCCGAGCTGTGCTTCAAGGAAGAGCGCACCGCCGACGTGATCGCCGCCCAGCTCACCACATGGGGCATTCCCATCCACCGCGGCCTGGGCACCACCGGCGTGGTGGGCATAGTCCATGGCCGCGACGGCGGCGCCTGCGGGCGCGCCGTGGGCCTGCGCGCCGACATCGACGCCCTGCCGATGCAGGAGTTCAACACCTTCGACCATGCCAGCAAGTACCCGGGCAAGATGCACGCCTGCGGCCACGACGGCCACACGGCCATGCTGCTGGCGGCGGCGCAGTATTTCTCCAAGCCCGAGCACCGCGACTTCGACGGCACCGTCTATCTGATCTTCCAGCCGGCCGAGGAGGGCGGCGGCGGCGCGCGCGAGATGATCAAGGAGGGCCTGTTCGAACGCTTCCCCATGCAGGCCGTGTTTGGCATGCACAACTGGCCCGGCATGGCCGCGGGCTGCTTTGCCGTCAGCCCCGGGCCGGTGATGGCGTCTTCCAACGAGTTCAAGATCACCATCCGCGGCAAGGGCAGCCATGGCGCCATGCCGCATCTGGGCATAGACCCGGTGCCGGTGGCCTGCCAGATGGTGCAGGCCTTCCAGACCATCATCAGTCGCAACAAGAAGCCCATCGAGGCCGGCGTGATCTCGGTCACCATGATCCAGGCCGGCGAGGCCACCAACGTGGTGCCTGATTTTTGCGTGCTGCAGGGCACGGTGCGCACCTTCTCGGTCGAGCTGCTGGACATGATCGAGCGGCGCATGCGCCAGGTGGCCGAGCACACCTGCGCGGCCTTCGAGGCGCGCTGCGAGTTCGAGTTCGTGCGCAACTACCCGCCGACCATCAACTCCGTGGCCGAGGCCGAGTTCGCGCGCCAGGTGATGATCGGCATCGTCGGCGAGCAGAACGTGCTGCCCCAGGAGCCCACCGGCGGCGCCGAGGACTTCGCCTTCATGCTGCAGGCCAAACCCGGCGCGTACGTATTCATCGCCAATGGCGACGGCGACCACCGCGACATGGGCCATGGCGGCGGCCCCTGCACGCTGCACAACCCGAGCTACGACTTCAACGACGCGCTGATCCCGCTGGGCGGCACCTACTGGGTGGAGCTGGCGCGCCAGTGGTTGGCCAACCCGACCGCCTGACGCCTGCCGACTGGACAAAAAACTCCCACCCTGTGCGGTGGGTGTTTTTTGCCTATAAAAAAGAACGATCGTTCGTATTTGCCGCTACACTGGCTCAATCACCACTACATCGGAGACCGCCATGTCCGACCTGAATGCCGCTTTTGAAGCCGCCGTCGCCAACTCCAAGCTGCTCACCGAGCGCCCGGACAACCCCACGCTGCTGAAGATCTACGCCCTGTACAAGCAGGCCACGGCCGGTGACAACGATGAGAAGAAGCCCAGCTTCTCCGACATCGTCGGCCGCGCCAAATGGGACGCCTGGGAAAAGCTCAAGGGCACCGAGGGCGACGCCGCCAGGCAGCAGTACATCGACCTGATCGAGTCGCTGCGCGGTTGAGGTCAATCGCCCGCGGGCGCCAGGGCCTTGAGCGCGGCATCGCGCGCATCCTGCGGTTGCTCTGCCAGTAGCCGCACGGCGGCATGAAAGCGCCGCCAGTCGCGGCCCTCGCGCTCGAACAGGGCGATGAAGGTTGGCACCAGATCGTCATAGGCACCCTGGGCGGCAAAACTGGCGTTGTTCGCTTCGCGCGCCCACAGATCCAGGCTCGCGAGCTGGGCCGGCGCGGTGCCGGCGGTCAGCCAGCGGGCGCGCAGCCGCGCATAGTCCGCGTGAAACTGCTGCATTGCTTCTATTTTCATAGCTGACAGCGCTTTGTAGTCGGGCGCTTCATCGTTGTTTGATGCATAAATCTGGGCCAGCCGTGCGCGCGTGGCCCGGGTCAGGGTGCGGAACTGCGCGCGCCGCTCCTCGCTGGCGGCAAATTGGGCGCGCGCCGCGGCTGTGGAATGCTGCTGCAGCCAGCGGGCCACGCCCAGGCGCTCCACGGCCGTGGCGTAGGACTCATTGAACGCCGTGTCACCCGCGGCATAGACCTGCTGGTGCGCCAGCTCATGGAGCAGCAGGCGTACAAAGTCGCCCTCGGGCCAGGCAATGAAGGTAGACAAGAGCGGGTCGCCGCCCAGCCAGTTGCTGTAGCCCAGCGTGGAATAGGCCGGCACGCCGTAGACGTTCACCTCCAGGCCGGTGGCGGCCAGCTGGGCGGCCTCGGTGCGTGCGTCGGCCTCGTCGAAGTAGCCGCGGTAGCCGATGCAGCCAGTGACGGGGAAACACCAGCGGTGCAGCTGCAGCGAGTACGGCCCGGCTGCCACCACGTTCCACACGGCGGCGCGGCGCTCCAAGCGGGCAAAGCGGTGGTAGCTGGCGTTGTCGGGCAGGGCCAGGTCGGTGACGGCAAAGGCGCGCGCCTGCTGCGCCAGTGCCAGCCGCGCGCGCAGCGGCGCCGGGGTGTCGGGCTTGTCCAGCCATTGCTGCACCGGCTCCGCGGCCTGCAGCAGCGCCAGGTGGCCGCGCAGCGACTGCCAGTAGTAGCCCAGACTGCCGCCCGAATGCGCGCAGCCACACAGCAGCAGGGCGGTGGCCAGCAAGGGCAGGGTGCGAAGCGGCGCGGCGATCATGGCCGGCCAGCATAGCAAGCGCGCCGGCGCACAATGCGGCATGCCTGAAGATGTTTTGGATAGCAGCGGCCTGTTCACCGACGAGGCCGGCCATGCGCGCTGCTTCTGGTGCCGCGCCTCGCCGCTGTACCGCCACTACCACGACCATGAGTGGGGCTTTCCTGTCGTGGACGAGCGCCGCCTGTTCGAGAAGCTGTGCCTGGAGGGCTTCCAGGCAGGCCTGTCCTGGCTCACCATCCTGAACAAGCGCGAGGCCTTTCGCGCCGCCATGGCGAATTTCGAGGCCGAGGAGCTGGCGCGCTTCGGCGCGACCGAGGTGGCTCAGCTGCTGGGCAATGCGGCCATCGTGCGCCACCGTGGCAAGATTGCCTCGGCCATCCAGAACGCGCGCCGCGTGCTGGAGCTCAAGCGTGAATTCGGCTCGCTGGCCGCCTATGTCTGGCGCTATGCGCCGCAGGCCGGCGAAGGCCGGCCCGCGCACATGACGCTGGCGGCCGTGCGCGCGCTCACCCAGTCGGCGGCGTCGGTGGCGCTGTCCCGGGATTTGAAGCGGCGCGGCTTCAGCTTTGTCGGCCCGACCACGATGTACGCCTTCATGCAGGCCATGGGGCTGGTCAACGACCATATCGAAGGCTGCGGCGCGCGCGCCGCGGCCCAGGCGGCGCGCGCCGCCTTTGTGCCACCCCAATGAAAACAGCCCTCCGAGGAGGGCTGTTTCACGGCGAGGGAACGGCTCAACCGTGGCGCTTGCCGGGGTTCTTCTTGCTGCGCGTGGCCACGCCGCGCTCCAGGCTCACGCGCTGGCCGCGGCCTTGCGTGGCCACGGGCATGCCGGGCATGGGGGTGGGACGGGGAGTGCGCTTGCGGTCGGCTTCGGTGACGATTTTGTTGCCCATGATGGCTCCTGCGGTGAATTGGCGATGAAAACCCGCTATTAGGCCATATTTGCAAACATCCCTGGCCAAATGGGGGGCGAAGCACCTGGCTGGGTGCAGCCAAGCCAGGCATTGATACTATTAAATAAAGAGCTGTTTGCGCTTTTCAGGTAAGGGCTGAGGCCGATTTTTTACTTTAATCGCCCCATGGCTTGCGCCGATTGACGCGCCGGGGCCGCGGCGAGAAGAATCGCGCCTGTCGTTCAGGAAGGGGACATGCGTGAGGCATTTGCTCGATTCCCTGCAAGCCAGTCTGGCGCTGTCGCCGGTGGGCATTGCCGTGCAACTACCGGGTGGTCAGCGCCTGGGCGATGCGAACGCCGAGCTGCGCCTGCAGTTTCGCGACCGCATGGGCGTGGTGGCGCTGGCCATGGGCGAGATCGGCCATGTGGGCACGGCCATCGTCGAGGGCCGCGTGCTGCTGCAGGGCAGCATGCGCCAGCTCATGGCCGCGGCCGCGGCCCTGTTGCACTCCGACCCGGCGCGGGACGAGCAGACCCGCTGGTGGCGCCGCGTGTTGCTGCGCGCGCGCTCCATGGCGGCGCACACGCGATCGCGCGATGCGCGGCATATCGCGCGGCATTACGACCTGTCCGACGACTTCTACGCCCTGTGGCTGGATCCGCTGCGTGTCTATTCCTGCGCCTATTTTTCTGCCGATGGCATGACGCTGGCCCAGGCGCAGCAGGCCAAGCTCGACCACATTTGCAAGAAGCTCATGCTGCGCACCGGCGAGCGCTTTCTGGACATGGGGGCGGGCTGGGGCGCCCTGCTGCTGTGGGCGGCCGAGCATTACGGCGTGGACGCCACCGGCATCACCCTGTCGCGCAACCAGCATGCCCATGTGCAGCGCCTGATAGCGGCGCGCGGCCTGCAGGGCAGGGTGCGCATGCAGCTGCTGGACTACCGCGCGCTGCAGGTCGATGCGCCGTTCGACAAGATTGCCTCGGTCGGCATGTTCGAGCATGTGGGCCATGCGCAAATGGGGCAGTACTTTGCCACTCTGCAGCGCCTGCTGCGCCCCGGCGGCCTGGTGATGAACCACGGCATCACGGCCGGCGGGCTGGACAACGCCGCCGGCCTGGGCGCTGGCCTGGGCGACTTCATAGAGCGCTACATCTTCCCCGGTGGCGAGCTGCTGCATGTGAGCCAGGCGCTGCAGGAGCTGGCGCGCGCCGGCCTGGAAATGCTGGATGTGGAGAACCTGCGCCCGCACTACGCGCGCACGCTGTGGGCCTGGTCGGACGCGCTGGAGGCCAGGCTGGATCAGGCGCGGCGCATTCTGCACGCCCAGCAGGGGCCGGAGCAGGGCGAAAAGACGCTGCGTGCCTACCGCCTGTACCTGGCGGGCAGTGCCCTGGCCTTCGAGCATGGCTGGATTGCCCTGCACCAGATACTGGCGGCGCGGCCCACGGGGGTGGTCGAGGGGGCGGTGCTCAAGGGCGCGCAGTCAGACTATCCCTTCAACCGCGCCTACATGTACGAAGATAGGGCTGCGGCGCGCGCCGCACCTCCTGACATGCTGCCTTGAACTGGACTTTCACATGCTCTTCAAATTCAAATCCCGCGCCACCGCCGACCTCATCATGCTGGAGCCCAATGGCCGGCGGGTGCTGGAAATCATTGGCAAGAACCCCGACGACGCCCATGGCATCGTCACCGCAGAGCAGATCCCGGCCGCCATCGCCGCGCTGGAGGCGGCGGTGCGTGCCGACGATGCGGCGCGCACCGCCCCGGCCGATGACGAGGAGGGCGCGGACGACGAGGGCCAGGGCACGCAGCGCGACCCGGTGAGCCTGCGCCAGCGTGCCGCGCCCTTCATCGACATGCTGCGGCGCAGCGCCGCCGAAGCGCACGACGTGGTCTGGTGAGCCGCGCCGCTGGCGCGCGGGTCAATCGACCTTGGCGCCCGCGGCCTTGACCACCTGGGCCCACTTGCGGTGCTCGCTGTCGATCATCCGCACGAAATCGGCGCTGCTGTTGCCGCCGGGGATGGCGCCCTGGGCCAGCAGCCGCTCCTTGACGGCTGGCGAGGCCAGGGCCTTGGCCACCTCCTGCTGCAGGCGCTGCACCACCTCGGGCGGCGTGGCCGCCGGCGCCAGCAGGCCGAACCAGGAGCTGGCCTCATAGTCCTTGAGTGCGGCGCCGCCGGCCTCCTCCACCGTGGGCACGTCGGGCAGGGCGGCCGAGCGGCTGGCGCTGGTCACGGCCAGCGCCTTGAGCTTGCCGGCCTTGATGTGCACCATGGAGGAGGGCAGGTTGTCGAACATCACGTCCATGTTGCCGCCCACCATGTCCAGCAGCGCCGGGGCCGAGCCGCGGTAGGGCATGTGCAGCATGTAGGTGCCGGTCATGCTCTTGAACAGCTCGCCCGCCAGGTGGATGGAGGTGCCATTGCCGCTGGAGGCCATGTTCAGCCTGCCCGGGTTGGCGCGGGCGTAGCGAATGAAGTCCTGCACGTTGGCAATGCCCAGCTGGCGCGCCTTGTCGGCGTTCATCACCATGACGTTGGGCACCGAGGCCACCAGCGTGATGGGCGCGAAGTCCTTGATCGGGTCATAGGGCAGCTGCTGGTACAGCGCGCGGTTGATGCCATGCGTGCCCACCGTGCCCATGAGCAGGGTGTAGCCGTCGCCGGCCGACTTGGCCACCAGATCCGCGCCGATATTGCCGCCGGCGCCGCCGCGGTTGTCCACGATGAACTGCTGGCCCAGGGCCTTGCCCAGTTCGGGCGCGATGGCGCGCGCCAGGATGTCGGTGGTGCCGCCGGCGGCAAAGGGCACGACGATGCGCACCGGCTTGGCCGGCCAATGGTTTTGCGCCTGCGCCATGCCGGCCGCGCCCAGGGTCAGGGCGAGGGCGGCGGCCAGTGTGTTCAGGGCCCGGCGGCGTGGGGTGTTGATGGGCATGAGTCCTCCCTTGTATGGACGAAGAAACGCCGTTTGTATGTCCGCAGGGGCGGGCCATGCCAGCAGGGTAACCCGCAGGCGGCAAGAAAAAACGCCCGGTGCGGGCACACCGGGCGTTCCTTGTGTTGGCGCTGGCTGCGGGTCAGTCGGCGTAGGCGCCGGCGGCCTTGATGACCACGCCCCATTTTGCGATCTCAGACTCCACAAACTTCTTGTGCTCGGCCGGCTCGACGCGCTTGTCGGCCACCACCACGGCGCCCAGGCCTTCCTGCTTCTTGATGAATTCAGGATCTTTCACGGCCACCTGCAGGGCGTCGTTGATGGCCTTGACCACGGCGGCGGGCGTGCCCTTGGGGGCGTACAGGCCATGCCAGACGGAGACGTTGAAGTCCTTCAGGCCGCCCTCCTGCAGCGTCGGCAGGTCTTTCAGTGCCGGCATCGTCAGGCGCTTGCTGGTGGTCACGGCAAAGGCCTTGACCTTCTTGCCCTCGATCTGCGACGTGGTGTTGGTGGTCTGGTCGCACATCAGGTCGATCTGGCCGCCGATCAGGTCGGTGATGGCCGGCGCCGCGCCCTTGTAGGCCACGGGCGTCATGTGCGACTGCAGCGCGTGCTGGAACATCAGCCCGCACAGGTGGCCGGCCGAGCCCAGGCCGGAATGGCCCAGGTTGACCTTTTCCTTGTTCTGCGCGATCCAGGAGGCCAGCTCCTTGTAGTTCTTCGCCTCCAGCGTGGGGCGCGAGATGATGGTCATGGGCACGTCGTTGACGATGCCCAGGAACTCGAAGTCGTTGAGCACGTTGAACGGCAGCTTGCGGTACAGCGTGGGGATGGTGGCCATGCCGATGTGGTTCAGCAGCAGGGTGTGGCCGTCGGGCTGGGCACGGGCCACCTTGGCCGCGCCAATGGTGCTGCCGGCGCCGGCCGAGTTGTCGATGACCACGGTGGCGCCGCCCAGGGGCTTGCGCAGGGCCTCGGCCAGGTCGCGCGCCACGCGGTCAGTGGGCCCGCCGGCCGAGAAGGGCACGACGATGGTGATGGACTTGCCCGCGGCCGGGAAGGTTTGGGCCGACGCGCCGAAGGCGGCCAGGATGGCGGCCGTGCCCAGGGCGAGCTTGAAGGTGGTGTGCATGGAGCTTCCTTGTAAAAGACGCGCAATGATAGGCAGGATGGGGTGGGCGGACGATGCAGAAAAACACCAAGTCCACCAGGCCGCTGCCCTCGCCGGCGCGCGCAGTCTATGCGCGCAGCTGACGCCGGGCTGACTCACGCCCGGCGCGTCGGGGCTCTCAGCGGTAGCTGCGGGCGTCCTCGATGACCTTGCCGTCGTTGGGCAGGCCGCCCGGGGCAAGCATCTCGACCTCGCCGCGCAGCTTGGTGACCTCGCGCAGCGCCTCTGCCAGCAGCTGGGCCAGGCCGGGTGCGGTCTCGGTGGTTTCCACCTGCAGCGTCATCTGGTCGTTGGCCATTTCGCCGCTGACCACCAGGCGCGCCTTGGTGACCTGCGGGAAGCGCTTGACCACCTGGTCGATCTGGCCAGGGTGCACGAACATGCCGCGCACCTTGGTGGTCTGGTCGGCGCGGCCGAGCCAGCCCTTGATGCGGGTGTTGGTGCGGCCCGTGGGGCAGCTGCCGGGCAGCACGGCCGACAGGTCGCCGGTGCCAAAGCGGATCAGCGGGTAGTCGGGGTTCAGCGTGGTGATCACCAGCTCGCCGACCTCGCCCTCGGGCACCGGGTCGCCGGTGCCGGGGCGCACGATCTCCACGATCACGCCCTCGTCCAGCACCAGGCCTTCGCGCGCGCTGGTCTCGTAGGCGATCAGGCCCAGGTCGGCCGTGCCGTAGCACTGGTAGCCCTGCACGCCCTGCTGCGCCAGCCAGTCGCGCAGCGAGGGCGGGAAGGCCTCGGCCGACAGCAGCGCCTTGGTCACGCTGGGCAGCTGCACGCCCATCTCGGCCGCCTTCTCCAGGATGATTTTCAGAAAGCTGGGCGTGCCGATGTAGCCGGCGGGCCGCAGCTCGGCCATGGCCTGCACCTGCTGCTCGGTCTGGCCCGTGCCGCCGGGGAACACCGTGCAGCCCAGGGCGTGCGCGCCCGATTCCATCATCGAGCCCGCGGGCACGAAGTGGTAGGAGAAGCAGTTGTGCGCCAGCTCGCCGGCGCGAAAACCGGCCGCGTACAGCGCGCGCGCCATGCGCCAGTAGTCGGCGCGTGCGCCTTCGGGCTCATAGATGGGGCCGGGGCTGGCGAACACGCGCGGCATGGCGGCGCCAAAGCCTATGCTGGCAAAGCCGCCAAAGGCGTTGTGCGCGCGCTCGGCCTGCTGGCGCTCGTGCAGCTGGTACTTGCGTGTCACGGGCAGTTGCGCCAGTGCGGCGCGGCTGGTGATGCTGGCGGCATCCACGCCGGCCAGGATGCTGGCAAACGCCGGGCTGCTCTGCTGGGCGTGGGCAATCTGGCGCGGCAGCGCGCCCATGTGGGCGGCCTCGCGCTCGGCCGGGCTGCGGGTTTCCAGGGCGTCGTAGAACTGGCTCATGCAATGCTTTCGTCTGCGTTCGAGGGTTTGATGAAAATCAGCCGCCAGGGCATATGGAATAAGCGCTAGCAGCTATGAATATTGATTTAAGCCAGCCAGCGCTTGCGCCGCTTGTAGCTCTTGACGTCCTTGAAGCTCTTCCTTTCGCCGCCGCCCATGCCTAGGTAGAACTCCTTCACGTCCTCGTTGTTGGCCAGTTCCTGGGCCGGGCCGTCCATGACGATGCGCCCGCTTTCCATGATGTAGCCGTAGTCCGAGTATTTGAGCGCCATGTTGGTGTTCTGCTCGGCCAGCAGGAAGGTGACCTTTTCCTTGCTGTTGAGGTCTTTGACGATGTGGAACACCTCGTCCACGATCTGCGGCGCCAGGCCCATGGAGGGCTCATCGAGCAGCACCATGCGCGGGTTGCTCATGATGGCGCGGCCGATGGCGCACATCTGCTGCTCGCCGCCCGAGGTATAGGCCGCCTGGCTGGTGCGCCGGGTTTTCAGGCGCGGAAAGTAGTTGTAGACCTTCTCCAGGTTGGCGGCGATTTCTCCCTTGTCGCTGCGCGTGTAGGCGCCGGTGAGCAGGTTCTCCTCGATGGTCAGGTGGGCAAAGCAGTGCCGGCCCTCCATGACCTGCACCACGCCGCGCTTGACCAGCTCGGCGGGCGAGAGGTTTTCGATGCGCTCGCCCTCCAGGGTGATGCTGCCCTTGGTGACCTCGCCGCGCTCGCCCTTGAGCAGGTTGGAAATCGCCCGCAGCGTGGTCGTCTTGCCGGCGCCGTTGCCGCCCAGCAGGGCCACGATGCTGTGGTGCGGCACCTTCAGGGAGACGCCCTTGAGCACCAGGATCACATGGTTGTAGATGACTTCGATGCCGTTGACCTCGACCAGCGGGGTGGCGCTGGCGGCGGGGGCGGCAGTGGGTTGGGGGGCAGCGCTCATGTGGTCACCTGATGCTCATTGTTTGATAGCTGTCAGCGCTTGTTGGATAAGCGCCAGACCTGGTTTTTGCTTCTATTGCCGATGTCGGCCCGGGTGGCCGCGCCAGGCGCTGCCACCCGGGCCGGGACATCAGTTGCAGCTACGCACCTTGAGGTTCTTCTCCTTGGCGTACTTCTCGCCGTATTCCTTGACCAGGGGGTCGATCAAGGCCTTGTCGCCCTGGTACCAGTCGGAGACCACCTTCCATTGACCGCCGTCCCACTGGGCGATGCGCGACCAGTCGGTGCCCATGTGGTTGTCGCAGCTGGTCTTGACGGGCTTGAGGATCTTGCCGAAGCCCAGCTCGTTCAGGCGCTCCTGCGTCAAGTTGAGGTTCTCCAGGCCCCAGCGCACCTGCTCGGAGGTCATCACCTTGCCCTTGCCGTACTTTTCCTGCGCCGCGCGGATGGCCTCGACCTGCAGCATGGAGATCACCATGCCGCGCGTATGGGCCATGGCGCCGAGTTCCTTGGCGTCCTTGGCCGCGCCCTGGCCCTTGTCGTAGAGCTGGGCCTTGACCTCCTCGTGCACCTTGTCGTGCTCGGCGGTGTTGTGGATGGTGACCACGTTGTAGCCCTTGGCGCCGGCGCCGATGTCCTTCACGTCATGGTCCGAGCCGGCCCACCAGATGCCGTACATCTTCTCGCGCGCATAGCCCGTGGCCTGGGCCTCGCGCAGGGCGGTGGGCGTCATCACGCCGGCCGACCACAGCAGCACATAGTCCGGGCGCTGCTGGCGCACCTGCAGCCAGGTGGACTTTTGCTCCACGCCGGGCGCCGTCACCGGCAGTTTCAGCAGCTCGAAGCCCTCCTTGGCGGCGCGCTTTTCCAGCAGCGGGATGGGCTCCTTGCCGTAGGGCGAGTCGTGGTAGACGAGGGCGATCTTCTTGCCCTTCAGGCTGCCCTTCTCCTTCTTCAGGATATCCTGGATCATGGAGTCGGCCCCAGTCCAGTAGGTGCCCAGCAGCGGGAAGTTCCACTCGAATACCCGGCCGTCGGCCGACTGCGACAGGCCGTAGCCCGCGGTGACGATGGTGGCCTTGTCGCCGGGCGCCTTGTCGCTGACGGCGAAGGTGATGCCCGTGGACTGGGTGTCAAAGCTGGCGGTGCCGCCGGCGCGGCCCTTGAGGCGCTCGTAGCACTCCACGCCCTTGGCGGTGTCGTAAGCGGTCTCGCATTCCTCGAACGCGATCTTCACGCCGTTGATGCCGCCCCGGGCGTTGACCAGCTTCAGGTAGTCCTGCTTGCCGTCGGCCCATGGAATGCCCAGCGGGGCGAACTGGCCGGTGCGGTACACCAGCAGGGGCTGGAACTGCTCCTGTGCCTGTGCGGCGGGTGCGCCCAGCAGGGCACCCATGCTCGCGGCCACGGTGGCGGCGGCGATGGCAGCTTTCTTGAACATCATGTCTCTGTCTCCTTCGGGTTGTGAAAGGCAGTCCTGGCCGGGCTGCCAGGGGGTGAAATCAATGCGGGAAGGGCCACACGCGCAGCTTCTGGCGCGCCGTGGACCACAGCTTGGCCAGGCCATGGGGCTCGACGATCAGGAAGAACACGATCAGCACGCCGAAGATCATGTGCTCCAGGTAGGTGGCGGTGGCGGTGGAGATCGGCAGGCCCAGCCAGTGCGGCACCTGGTTCAGCAGCAGCGGCAGCAGGATGAAGAACGCCGCGCCAAAGATGCTGCCCATGATGGAGCCCAGGCCGCCGATGATGATCATGAACAACAGCTGCAGCGAGCGGTCCAGGCTGAAGGCCGCGGGCTCCCAGGCGCCCAGATGCACGAAGCCCCACAGCGCGCCGGCAATGCCGACGATGAAGCTGCTCACGGCGAAGGCCGACAGCTTGGCGTACACCGGGCGAATGCCGATCACGGCGGCGGCCACGTCCATGTCGCGCATGGCCATCCATTCGCGGCCCACCGAGCTGCGCACCAGGTTCTTGGCGGCCAGGCCGATCAGGCACAGGATGCCCAGACACAGCAGGTATTTCTCCATGGGCGTGTCGATTTGCCAGCCGGCAATGGCCAGGGCCTTGGCGCTGACCGAGCCCGAGGAGGAGTTGTTCGTCACCCAGTCGGCGCGGGTGGTGAGCCAATCGACGAAGAACTGCGCCGCCAGGGTGGCCACGGCCAGGTACAGGCCGCGGATGCGCAGGGACGGCAGGCCGAATACCACGCCGAACACCATGGCCACCAGGCCGCCGCCGATCAGCGCCAGCAACAGCGGCATGCCCTCGAAGCGCGCCTGCAGGTTGTAGGCGGCATAGGCGCCCACGGCCATGAAGGCCGCCGTGCCCAGCGAGATCTGACCGCAGTAGCCCACCAGGATGTTCAGGCCCAGGGCGCCCAGCGACATGATGAGCAGCGGAATCAGGATGGCCTGGAAGACATAGTTGCTGGCCACGAAGGGCACGACCAGAAAGGCCACGGCCAGCAGCAGCCAGATGGCGATGCGGTCCTGGGTGACGGCAAAGATCTGCTGGTCGGCCGCGTAGCTGGTCTTGAACTGGCCGTTCTCACGATAAAACATGTTCTTGTTCCTTCAGGCTCAGACGCGGTCGATGATCTTGTCCCCAAACAGGCCTTGGGGGCGCACGAGAAGAAAGCACAGCGCCAGGCCATAGGCAAACCAGGTTTCTATGCCGCCGCCCACCATCGGGCCGATGTAGACCTCGGAGAGCTTCTCGCCCACGCCGATGATGAGCCCGCCGATGATGGCGCCGGGCAGCGAGGTCAGGCCGCCCAGGATCACCACCGGCAGGGCTTTCAGGGCCACCAGCGACAGCGAGTACTGCACGCCCAGCTTGGAGCCCCAGATGATGCCCACCACCAGGGCCACGCCGCCGGCCACCGACCAGACGATGACCCAGATGCGCGACAGCGGAATGCCGATCGACTGGGCCGCCTGGTGGTCGTCGGCCACGGCGCGCAGCGCGCGCCCGGTCTTGGTCTTCTGGAAGAACAGGCTCAGGCAGACCACCAGCAGCGCGGCGATGCAGGCGGCGTACAGATCCTCCAGGCTGAGCATGACGCCGCCGGGAATCAGGCCGTCCATGACGAACACCGGGTCCTTGGGCATGCCCACGTTGATGCTGTAGACGGCGCTGCCGAACACCATGGGCCCCAGGCCGTCGAGCAGGTAGGCAATGCCCAGCGTGGCCATCAAGAGTGCGATGGGCTCCTGGTTCACCAGGTGGCGCAGGGCAAAGCGCTCTATCACCCAGGCCACCAGCACCATCAGGGCCAGCGTGACCACGATGGCCAGCAGGTTGCCCACCACGCCCGGCGCCATGCCCAGCCAGCCGGGAATCCACTCGGCAAAGCGCGCCATGGCCAGGGCCGAGAACAGCACCATGGCGCCTTGCGCGAAGTTGAAGACGCCCGAGGCCTTGAAGATCAGCACGAAGCCGATGGCGATCAGCGCGTACAGCGTGCCCACCATCAGGCCGCCGATCAGGGTTTCGAGAAAAAATCCCATGTTCTGTGCTCCTGCTGGGTTTAATGGGCCGTGCCCAGATAGGCGCGGATCACGTCTTCGTTGTCGCGCACCTCGTCCGGCGCGCCGTCGCCGATCTTCTTGCCGTAGTCCAGCACCACCACGCGGTCGGAGATGTCCATCACCACGCCCATGTCGTGCTCGATGAGCACGATGGTGGTGCCGAACTCGTCGTTCACGTCCAGGATGAAGCGGCACATGTCCTGCTTTTCCTCCACGTTCATGCCGGCCATGGGCTCGTCCAGCAGCAGCACCTGCGGTTCCATGGCCAGGGCACGCCCTAAGTCCACGCGCTTTTGCAGGCCGTAGGGCAGCTGGCCCACGGGGGTCTTGCGCCAGGCCTGGATTTCGAGGAAGTCGATGATGTGCTCGACCTTCTCGCGGTGCGCGATCTCCTCGCGCTCGGCCGGGCCCCAGCGCAGCGCCTGCAGCAGCAGGTTGCTTCTGATCTTCATGTTGCGCCCGGTCATGATGTTGTCGATCACGCTCATGCCCTTGAACAGCGCCAGGTTCTGGAAGGTGCGCGCCACGCCCATCTCCGCCACCTGGCGGCTGTTCATGTGGCTGAAGGTCTGGCCGCGGAAGGTGATGGAGCCCTCCTGCGGGGTGTAGACGCCGTTGATGCAGTTGAGCATGGAGCTCTTGCCCGCGCCGTTGGGGCCGATGATGGAGCGGATCTCATGCTCCTTGACGTTGAAGGAAATGTCCGTCAAGGCCTTCACCCCGCCAAAGCGCAGGCTGATGTTCTTGATGTCGAGAATGACATCGCCGATCTTCTTGCTGGTCATGCTGGGTCTTTCAGGCGGCGGCGCGGGCCGGGTGGGTCTTGGCGTCGATGATCTGGAGCGTGGCGCTGACCGCGCCCTTGCGCCCGTCCTCGAACTTCACCTGGGTTTCGATGAACTGCTCGCTCTTGCCGTCATACAGCGCGTCGATGAGCACGCCGTACTTGTCGGCGATGAAGTTGCGCCGCACCTTGCGCGTGCGCGTGAGCTCGTCGTCGTCCGGATCCAGCTCCTTGTGCAGCACCAGAAAGCGCGCCACCTGGGTTTCGGCCATGCCGGTCTCGCCCGCCAGGTCGGCGTTCACCTGGGCCACGCAGTCGGCGATCAGCTCCAGCACCTTGGCCTTGGAGGCCAGGTCCACATAGCCGGCGTAGGGCAGGTTCTGCCGCTCGGCCCAGTTGCCCACGGCGTCGAAGTCGATGTTGATGAAGGCGCACACCTTGTCCTTGTCGTGGCCGAAGCACACGGCCTCTTTGACGTGCGAGAAGAACTTGAGCTTGTTCTCGATGTAGTTGGGCGCGAACATGGCGCCGCCCTTGAGCTTGCCCACGTCCTTGGCACGGTCGATGATGCGCAGCTGGCCATGGGTGTCGATCACGCCGGCGTCGCCGGTGTGGAACCAGCCATCGGCGTCGATGACCTCCGCCGTGGCGTCGGGGCGCTTGTAGTACTCCTTGAGCACCGACACGCCCTTGACCAGCACCTCGCCGTTGTCCGCCAGTTTCAGTTCGATGCCGGGTGCCGCCTGGCCCACGCTGTTCAGATCCACCTGGCCGTCGCGCTGCAGGCAGACATAGGCGCAGGTCTCGGTCTGGCCGTAGAACTGCTTGAGGTTGATGCCGATGGAGCGGAAGAAGCGAAACAGCTCCGGCCCAATGGCCGCGCCCGCGGTGTAGGCCACGCGGATGCGGCTCAGTCCCATGGCGTTGCGCAGCGGGCCGTAGATCGTCAGGTCGGCCAGCTTGTACTTCAGGCGATCCAGGCTGCTCACGGGCTTGCCGTCCAGGATGTCCGAGCCCACGCGGCGCGCCAGCTCCATGGCCTTTTCGTACATGCGGCGCTTGAACGGGGCGGCGTCCTCCATGCGGATGGAGATGGTGGTCAGCATGCCCTCGAACACGCGCGGCGGCGCGAAGTAGTAGGTCGGGCCGATCTCGCGCATGTCGATGCTGATGGTGCTGGCCGACTCCGGGCAGTTGATGGTGTAGCCCGCCACCAGCCACTGCGCCAGCGAGAACAGGTGGTCGCCCACCCAGGCCGGCGGCAGGTAGGAGATGATGCTGTCGCCCGGGCCGAGCTTGTCCACCTCGGCCGCGCCGCTGGCCGAGCCGATGAAGCTGGCGTGCGTCTGGCACACGCCCTTGGGCTTGCCCGTGGTGCCCGACGTATAGAGGATGACCGACACATCCTGCGGGCCGACCTGCCCGACCATGGACTCCCACACGCCGGGGTGGTCACGATCCCACTCGGCGCCCTTGGCCACCAGCTCGGCGGTGCTGATCAGGCCCGGCTGGTCGTAGTTGCGCAGGCCGCGCGGGTCGTCATAGATGATGTACTGGATGCCGGGCAGGGACTCGCGCACCTCCAGCATCTTGTCCACCTGCTCCTGGTTCTCGACGAAGGCGAAATGGATGTCCGCGTCCTCGATGACGAAGACCATCTCGCCGGCCACCGCGTCCTGGTACAGCGGAATCGGCACCCCGCCAATGCTTTGCACGGCGACAAAACCCATGTACACATGCGGCCGGTTGTCGCTGACCAGTGCCAAGTTCTGCCCCTGGGCAAAGCCCAGCGCCAGCAGGCCGCAGGCCATGTGGCGCATCTCGGTGGCGGCGGCCTGCCAGCTCCAGGTCTGCCAGATGCCATATTCTTTTTCACGCAGGGCCGGCGCCTCGGGGCGCTGGGCGGCGTGCTGCAGCAGTAGATGGGGGAATGTGGTCTTCATCCCGGTTCCTGTTGGAATCTGTGGAAGGGGCTGGCAGGCCAGGGCATGCCATCAATTGCGAGCGATGGTAGGTGGCACTTTGACATCATTGTGTCTGCGCGGCGACAATTTGCGGGTTAATCCCTAAAGGTCAAACCCTGAGCCCATCCAGGCCGGCATGGACCAGCCCGCGTGGCGCCAGCCCTGGCGCATCCGGTGGGGGTTGTATCCTCGCCCCCATGTACGCCCCGTTCTTTGGCCTGCAGCACCCGCCGTTCTCCATCGCCCCCGATCCGCGCTACCTGTTCATGAGCGAGCGCCACCGCGAGGCGCTGGCGCATCTGCTCTACGGCCTGGACGCGGGCGGCGGCTTCGTGCTGCTCACCGGCGAGATCGGCACCGGCAAGACCACCGTCTGCCGCTGCTTTCTGGAGCAGATACCGGCGCACTGCAATGTGGCCTACATCTTCAACCCCAAGCTCACGGTGCCCGAACTGCTGCGCTCGATCTGCGACGAGTTCGGTGTGGCGCACCAGGCCGCCGCGCCCGGCGTCGAGACCGTCAAGGACTGCCTGGATCCGCTCAACGCCTTCTTGCTGCAGCAGCATGCCGCCGGGCGCAACAACGTGCTCATCATCGACGAGGCGCAGAACCTGGCGCCCGACGTGCTGGAGCAGCTGCGCCTGCTGACCAATCTGGAGACCAGCGAGCGCAAGCTGCTGCAGATCATCCTCATCGGCCAGCCCGAGCTGCGCGCCATGGTGGCTGCGCCCGAGCTGGAGCAGCTGGCGCAGCGCGTCATTGCGCGCTACCACCTGCAGGCGCTGAGCGCGGACGAGACGCGCCAGTACATCGCCCACCGCCTGGCCGTGGCCGGCCTGCAGGGGCCACTGCCTTTTGCGCGCCGGGCGCTGGCGCGCGTGCATGCGCTGACCGGCGGCGTGCCGCGGCGCATCAACCTGCTGTGCGACCGTGCGCTGCTGGGCGCCTATGCCGCGGGCCAGCGCGAGGTCGGCGAAGCCATCGTGCGCCAGGCCGCGCGCGAGGTGTTTGATGCGCCGGTCGCCGCCGGCCCCGGGCGCTGGTGGCCCGCTGCCCTGGGTGGGCTGGCGGGTGCGGCAGCGCTGGGCGCCCTGGGCTGGGCCATGGGCTGGTGGCCCGTTGCGGTCGTGGACGCCACGCGCAGGCAGGCGCCGGTCGCCGTGACCACGCCCGCGGCTGTGGCTGCGCCGGCCGGGCCTGCTACAGCGCCGCCTGCGCCCGTATCCAACCCCGAGGCCAAGGCCGGCGCCCAGCCACCGCTCACGCTGGCGGGCTTTCTGGCTGCCCAGGCTGAGGGGCCATCGCCAGACGGCTGGCAGCTGCTGGCCCAGGCCTGGCAGGCCAGTCTGCCGCCCGATGCCGCCGACCCCTGTGCCCAGCTGGCAAGCGAGGGCCTGCGCTGCTGGCGCCACCGCCGCGCCAGCCTGAACCTGCTGCGCCAGCTCGATCGCCCGGTGCTGCTCACGCTCCGGCCCCAGGATGGGAGTGCGGGCGAGGGTGGCGTCATGGTGCTGCTGCGCCAGCTTGATGGCGACAAGGCCACACTGGCCGGCGCCAACGGCAGCACGCTGCAGGTGGCCCTGGCCGATCTGGCGCCGCTGTGGCATGGTGAGGTCGCCACGCTGTGGAAGGCCCCCGCCAACCTGCCCACCGGGAGCAACGTGGCCGCCACTGTGGCCGGGGCTGCCTGGCTGGATCGGCAGCTGACCCTGGCCGGGCTGGCCAGAACCGACCAGCGCGGCATCAGCCCCGCCCAGCAGCGGCGCGCGCGCGTGCACCAGTTCCAGCTGGGCCAGGGCCTCACGCCCGATGGCCAGGCCGGCCCCTTGACCCTGATGATGCTCAACCGCGCCGCCGGTGTGCAAGAACCCAGTCTGCGCGCGGGAGGCTGAAGCCCATGTCCTACATTCTTGATGCCCTGCGGCGCGCCCAGGCCGAGCGCGGCCGGGGCAGCGTGCCCGACCTGCACACGCCTGCCACGCCGGTCACCGGCCTGCCCGTGGCCAGGGCCGGCGCGGCGCCCGGCATGGCCTGGCTGCTGGCGGGGCTGCTCATGGCCGCAGGCCTGGCGGGCGCCGCCTGGTGGCTGTGGCGCACGCCGGCCGCGCCGGTTGCGCCCGCCGCACCTGTGGCCGCCCCCAAGGCCGAGAGCGCGGCGCCGGTCACTGCCAGCGTTGCCGACGCAACCCAGACACCAGCAGCACCACCACCGCCGCCACCGGCACCGACGCCAGCGCCAGCGCCAGCGCCAGCGCCAGCACCAGCACCAGCACCAGCACCAGCGCCAGCGCCAGCGCCAGCGCCAGCACCGCAGCGTGTCGAGAAACGCGCGCCAGAGCCGCGGCAGCCGCGTCGCGCCGCCACGGCCCCCGAGTCCGCGCAGGCGCAGGCGCCCGAACCCAAGCCCGCGCGGCCGGCCCCGCAGGCCACCCAGGCGCCGGTATTCGCCCAGGCCGACCTGCCGCCCGCCGTGCGCGAGCAGCTACCCACGCTGCAGCTGGCCGGGGTGACCTATTCCACGAACCCGCTGTACCGCATGGTCATCGTCAACGGCCAGGTACTGCACGAGGGCGACCAGGCAGCACCCGGCCTGGTGCTCGAGCGCATTGAGCCAGGGCGCACGGTTTGGGCGTTTCGTGGCTACCGCTATGCGCTGCCATCCCATTAGAGTTGTTGTATAAATTAGGCTCCAGCGCTTTTATGTAAAGCGTTAACAGCTATCAAAATAATACTAATCATTGGCGCTTTCGTGGTATTCCCGCTGCCGGTTCAGGCACTTTGCACGCATGCTTCGCAGGCATGAGCCAAGAACTCTCCCTGCACCAGCGGCGCCGCCCGCCCACCGCCCAGGAGCTGGCCGGCATTCCCTGGCTGGCACGGCTGCAGCCCTCGGAGCGTGAGCGCGCCGTGGCCGCCGTGGTGGTGGGCGATGCAGACCCTGGCGACTATGTCTGCCGCGTCGGCCGGCCCGTGACCTACTGGTTTGGCGTGGTGCAAGGCCTGTTGAAGATGAACACCGACACTGTGGACGGCGCCAGCATGACGCTGGCCGGCCTGCCGCCCAGCGGCTGGTTTGGCGAGGGCACGGCCGTCAAGCGCGAGCCCTACCGCTACAACGTGCAGGCCCTGCGCAAGAGCGTGGTCGCCGGCCTGCCCATGGACAGCTTCCATTGGCTGCTGGACCACTCCATCGGCTTCAACCGCTTCGTCATGGGCCAGCTCAACGAGCGCCTGGGCCAGTTCATCGCCGTGCGCGAGATCGACCGCCTGACCAACCCCGACCTGCGCGTGGCGCGCAGCCTGGCGGCGCTGTTCCACCCGGTGCTGTTTCCGGGCGTGGGCGAGGTGCTGCGCATCACCCAGCAAGAGCTGGCCAACCTGGTCGGCCTGTCGCGCCAGCGCGTCAACGAGGCCCTGGCCGTGCTGCAGGAGCAGGGCGCAATCCGCGTCGAATACGGCGGCCTGCGCGTGCTCGACCTGCCGGCGCTGCGCAGCAGCCCGTTTGTGCGCGCCACGGTGGTGGCGGGTGCGCTCAACCAGCCCGCACACTGACGCGCGGCAGCTGGCTGCGGCTCCCCCTTGAAGAGCGCCATTGCGCCCCCACATGCGGGGGCGATCCGGCCGTGCCGGCACTCACTTTCTCTGATTCATTCGACGCCATAACACCCATGAGCAAGCACACCCATTCCTTCCAGGCCGAAGTCGCGCAACTGCTGCACCTGGTCACGCACTCGCTGTACTCCAACAAGGAAATCTTTCTGCGCGAGCTGGTCTCCAACGCGTCCGACGCCTGCGACAAGCTGCGCTTTGAGGCGCTGAACGACGCCACGCTGTATGAAGACCAGTCCAACCTGGAAGTGCGCGTGTCCTTCGACAAGGCCGCGCGCACCCTGACCATCCAGGACAACGGCATTGGCATGAGCACGCAGGAGGCCATAGACCACCTGGGCACCATCGCCAAGAGCGGCACCAAGGACTTCATGAGCCGCCTCTCGGGCGACCAGAAGCAGACCGCCAGCGAGCAGGGCCAGCTGATCGGCCAGTTCGGCGTGGGCTTCTACTCGGGCTTCATCGTCGCCGACAAGATCACCGTGGAAAGCCGCCGCGCGGGCCTGAAGGCCAATGAGGGCGTGCGCTGGACGAGCAGCGGCGCGGGTGACTTCGAGGTCGAGCAGATCGAGCGCGCGGCGCGCGGCACCAGCGTCATCCTGCACCTGCGGGGCGACGCGGAGGAGTACCTGAACGCCTGGCAGCTCAAGCAGATCATCGGCAAATACTCCGACCACATCAGCCTGCCCATCCTCATGGAGAAAGAGGAATGGAAGGAGGGCGAGAAAGAGGGCGATGCGGGTTCAATGGTCAAGACCGGCGAATGGGAGACGGTGAACAAGGCCAGCGCCCTGTGGTCGCGCCCCAAGAAGGACATCACCACCGAGCAGTACCAGGACTTCTACAAGTCCATCAGCCACGACCACGAGGCGCCGCTGTCCTGGAGCCACAACCGCGTCGAGGGCAACACCGAGTACACGCAGCTCTTGTACATCCCCGCCAAGGCCCCGTTCGACCTGTGGAACCGCGACAAGAAGGCCGGCGTGAAGCTGTACGTCAAGCGCGTCTTCATCATGGACGACGCCGAGGCGCTGATGCCGCAGTACCTGCGCTTCGTCAAGGGCGTGATCGACTCCGCCGACCTGCCGCTGAACGTGAGCCGTGAGCTGCTGCAGGAAAGCCGCGACGTGCGCCTGATCCGCGACGGCTCGGTCAAGCGCGTGCTCTCCATGCTGGAAGACCTGGCCAAGCATGACAAGCACGAGGCCAGCGAATCCGCCGACGGCGTGACCGATGTGGTGAGCGACGAGGACAAGGCCAAGGAAGGCAAGTACAGCCAGTTCTACGCCGAGTTCGGCGCCGTGCTCAAGGAAGGCCTGGGCGAGGACTTCGCCAACCGCGAGCGCCTGGCCAAGCTGCTGCGCTTTGCCAGCACCAGCAGCGACACGGCCAGCGTCAGCCTGCAGGACTACAAGGCGCGCATGAAGGAGGGCCAGGAGGCCATCTACTACATCACCGCCGACACCCTGGCCGCCGCCAAGAACAGCCCGCAGCTCGAAGTCTTCAAGAAGAAGGGCATCGAGGTGCTGCTCATGACCGACCGCGTGGACGAATGGGCGCTGAACTACCTGCACGACTTTGACGGCACGCCGCTGCAGTCCGTCGCCAAGGGCGCGGTGGACCTGGGCAAGCTGCAGGACGAGGCCGAGAAAAAGGCCGCGGAAGAGGCCGCCGAGGCCTTCAAGCCCCTGCTCGCCAAGTTGAAGGAAGCGTTGAAAGACAAGGCCGAGGATGTGCGCGTCACCACCCGCCTGGTCGATTCACCCGCCTGCCTGGTGGTGCAGGACGACGGCATGAGCCAGCAACTGGCCCGCATGCTCAAGCAGGCCGGCCAGAGCGCGCCCGAGACGAAGCCCGTGCTGGAGGTGAACCCCGAGCATGCGCTGGTGAAGAAGCTCGACGGCAGCGTGCACTTCCACGACCTGGCGCACATCCTGTTCGACCAGGCGTTGCTGGCCGAGGGTGGCCTGCCGGAGGATCCGGCGGCTTACGTCAAACGGGTGAACGCGCTATTGGTGTGATGTGAGCCAAAGCCCGCTGGCGCTGGCCGCCATGCTGTAGGGCTGCGGGGCTGCAGCGCCAATTCAGGACACCAGCAGTTCGCCCGTGATGTCCGCCACTTTGGCCACGCTGGTCAGGGTCATGGCCACGCGCATTTCCTTTTCCAGCAGCTCCAGCAGGTGCTTGACGCCGGCCTCGCCGGCCGTGGCCAGCGCGTAGATGTAGGCGCGGCCGATCATGGCGCAGTCGGCCCCCAGGGCGATGGCGCGCACCACGTCCAGCCCGTTGCGGATGCCCGAGTCGGCCAGGATCTTGATCTGGCCCTTCACCGCGTCGGCGATGGCCGGCAGCGCGCGCGCCGACGACAGCACGCCGTCGAGCTGGCGCCCGCCGTGGTTGGAGACGATGATGCCGTCGGCGCCGAAGCGCACCGCATCCTTCGCATCCTCAGGGTCGAGGATGCCCTTGATGACCATCGGCCCCTTCCAGAAGGCGCGGATCCACTCCAGATCCTTCCACGAGATCGAGGGGTCGAAGTTGGCGCTGAGGTAGCCCATGTAGTCCTGCAGGCCCGTGGGGCTGCCGCGGTAGGCCGAGATGTTGCCCAGGTCGTGCGGGCGGCCCAGCAGGCCCACGTCCCAGGCCCAGCGCGGGTGCGTCATGGCCTGCCAGTAGCGGCGCAGCGGGGCGTTGGGGCCGCTCATGCCGGAGTGGGCGTCGCGGTAGCGCGCGCCGGGCACGGGCATGTCCACGGTGAACACCAGGGTGGAGCAGCCGGCGGCCTGCGCGCGCTCCAGCGCGTTTTGCATGAAGCCCCGGTCTTTCAGGACGTAGAGCTGGAACCACATGGGGCGCTTGATCTTGGGCACGACCTCCTCGATGGGGCAGACCGAGACGCTGGACATGGTGAACGGGATGCCGTGTGCGTCGGCCGCGCGCGCGGCCTGCACCTCCCCCCGGCGGCGGTACATGCCGGTCAGGCCCACGGGCGACAGCGCCACGGGAATGGCGAGTTTCTCGCCGAACAGCTCGATGCCGGTGTCGAGCTGGCTCATGTCCTTGAGCACGCGCTGGCGCAGCGCCACGGAGGCCAGGTCGTCCACGTTGCGGCGCAGCGTCTGCTCGGCATAGGCGCCGCCGTCGATGTAGTGGAACAGGAAGGGCGGCAGGAATTTTTGTGCCGCTGCGCGGTAGTCGGCGCTGGAGGAAATGATCATGGCGAGAGGTTCAGGTGTGTGGGGACGTTTCGGGTAGCAGCGGTGGTACCAGATCCGGCGGCAGGCGTGTGGAACGTTCCTGCCGTGCGCGGTCTTCGTCCAGACGCTGGATGGTGACGCGCACATGCTCCAGATGTTCATCGATGCATTGGCGTGCACGCTGCGGGTCGCCGTCCAGGATGGCCTGCATCAGCGCCTGGTGTTGTTCCGTCAGCGCCTGCACGGTCACGGGCGCGCTGAGGTGGAACATGTCGTGACGGTTGCGCGCCACCGTGGACAGCACTGTGGTGAACAGGCTGTGCGTCACCTGAACCAGCACCAGGTTGTGCGAGGCCTCGGCAATGGCCAGGTGGAACTGTGCGTCGGCACGCGCGGCCAATTCGGCGTGGCCGTTTTGCTGATGGTCAAGCATCACCTCGAAGCAGTGCTGTATGCGCGCCTTGTCCTGGGCGGTGGCGCGCTGCGCGGCCAGCCAGGCGGCGCTGCTTTCCAGCGCCTGCCGGGCCTCCAGCACGTCGTAGCGGTAGTGCGGGTCGGCGTCGATCAGGCCGGCCAGCGGCTGCATGCCCTCCTGCAGCCATTCGGCCGTCGCGCGCGACTGTAGGTAGGTGCCGTCGCCGCGCCGCGCCGACAGCACGCCCTGGCTGGTCAGCTTCTGTATGGCTTCGCGCACCGAGGTGCGCGACACCCCCAGTTCCTCGGCCAGTTGCCGCTCCGCGGGCAGGCGCTGCCCGGGCTGCAGGCCGCGGGCCTGCACCAGGGCAAGCAGTTTCTCGACAACGTGATCGGCCAGGCGCATGGGGGCTCTCCAGTTGGGGGTTCAACCGTGGTTCAGTGGCCCGGAATCATCCACGTAAATACATAGGCCTGCAGCGTTGTGATGATGCCGATGATGACGGCGAAGATCAGGCTGTGCTTGACGGTGAAGCGAAACAGATCCGACTCCTTGCCCGCCAGTCCCACGGCCGCGCAGGCGATGGCGATGGACTGCGGCGAGATCATTTTGCCGGTCACGCCGCCGGTGGTGTTGGCCGCGACGGTGAGCACCTGGGGCAGGCCCAGCTGCTGCGCGGTGGTCGCCTGCAGCGCGCCAAAGAGTGCGTTCGCCGAGGTGTCCGATCCCGTCAGGAACACGCCTATCCAGCCCAGGAAGGGTGAGAAGAACGTGAAGGCGTGCCCGGTGTGCGCCAACGCCAGGGCCAGCGTGGCCGACAGCCCAGAGTAGTTGGCCACGAAGGCGAACGCCAGCACCATGCCGATGGAGTAGATCGGTACGAGCAGCTCCTTGAAGGTCTCGCCCAGCGTGGCCACGGCCTTGGCGGGCGACAGGCGCGTGAAGGCAATGGTGATGATGGCGGCGATCAGGATGGCCGTGCCCGTGGCCAGCAGCCAGTTGAAGGTGTAGACCGCGCCATAGGGTGTGGCGGCGGCCACCACGGGCGGCGCCTTCTCTACCAGGTTGTGCAACATGGGCACGGGAATGTTGATGATGGTCGATGCCAGCGGGCCGCCGGCGGCGAACAGGGCCTTGAAGGGCTTGAGGCTCCACAGCGTCACCATGGCCGTGAGGATGATGAACGGCGACCAGGCCTTGACGATGGCCACGGCGGTCAGCGGGTGGTGCGCCGTGGCGGGGGCGCTGGCGCCGGGCTTGGTGCCGGGTTGGCTCTCGGTCTCGAAGCGGAAGATGCGCTTGGGCTGCCAGACCTTGAGGAAGGCCGTCAGCGCCACCAGCGAGACGATGGACGAGGTGATGTCGGGCAACTCGGGACCGATGTAGTTGGCGGTCAGAAATTGCATCACCGCAAACGAGCCGCCGCCGACCAGCACGGCGGGCCAGGTTTCTTTGACGCCGCGCCAGCCGTCCATGATGGCCATGAGCCAGAACAGCACGATCACGGTCATGAACGGCAGCTGGCGCCCCGCCATCTGTCCGATGGCGAAGGCGTCTACCCCGGAGACCTGGCCGGCCACGATGATGGGAATGCCCATGGCGCCGAAGGCCACGGGCGCCGTGTTGCCGATCAGGCACAGGCCGGCCGCATACAAGGGCTTGAAGCCCAGACCCACCAGCAGCGCGGCCGTGATGGCCACGGGCGCACCAAAGCCCGCCGCACCCTCCAGGAAGGCGCCGAAGCAAAAGCCCACCAGGATCAGCTGCAGCCGCTGGTCGGGCGTGACCGACAGAATCGACGAGCGGATGACGTCGAACTGCCCCGTCTTGACCGAGATCTTGTAGAGGAACACGGCTGCCACGATGATCCAGGCGATGGGCCACAGGCCGTAGAAGAAGCCGTACACGGCCGAGGCCAGCGCCGCGCTCACCGGCATCTTGTAGAACAGCAGCGCCACGCCCAGGGCCAGCAACACCGTGATGGTGCCGGCCTGGTAGCCCTTGAGGCGCAGCTTGGTCAGGGCAAGGAAGAAGAAGATGATGGGAATGAGCGCGACCAGGGCCGAGATCCAGATATTCCCGGCGGGGTCGTAGTTCTGTTGCCAGAGGGTTTGCATGGCCGTTGTGCGAAATGCGTTGTGCGGGCCGCGGGGCCTGCGGTTTCAGTGGCTTCCCGCTGGCCTGCCGCTGGGGGGCGGGGTCAACGGGGAGGGTGGCATGCCTCGTGCCATGGCGTGAAAGTGAAATTGGTACTACCAATACGGCATGAGATCCGAGACGTGGCTATTTTCGGCGTGCGCATTTATCAATGCATACCGGGTAAATACCTAAATTCATAAACAATCAGGGTAAATATCAGTATTGGTCATACCAATATGGTTGCTAACGAAATACCGTGGAAAGCGCCCATTCTGTTGGCTGGGGCGCGCCGCAGGCTCGATGCATGCCCTTTTGGGATCGCTGTGAACGCTTGCTGCCAAAGCGTTCAGGCTTGATCGGTTGAGGTTTTGGCCGGGTGCGCGACGAGCGCAAGGCAGGGGTTTGGCGCTTCCAGCGTGCCGTTGCTGCTGCTGCTGATCGCGTTGTTTTACAGGTATCCCCTATTGGCGACTGGCCGGTTGTTCTCGCAGCATCCTTCCCTTTGACCACCGGGAGACGATGCATGAGGATCAAGACCGTACTGGCCACCATGGCCCTGGCCCTGGGCGCGGCAGGCTGGGCGCAGGCCCAGACCGCCAGCGCCGCCAAGGACTACCCCAACCGCCCCATCACCCTGGTGGTGCCCGCCGGCGCCGGCGGCGGTACGGATGTGGTGGCGCGGGTGCTGGCCGACCAGTTGGGCAAGCGCCTGGGCCAGGCGGTGGTGGTGGACAACAAGACGGGGGCCTCGGGCATGCTCGGCACGCAGGCCGTGGCGCGCGCCGCGCCGGATGGCTATACGCTGCTGGTGGCCTATTCCACGCCCGTGTTCTATGCCCACCACATCTTTGCCAAGGTGCCCTACGACATCCGCAAGGACTTCGAGTTCATCACCCAGCTGGCCTCCACCAGCCTGGTGATGATGGTCAACGCCAATGTGCCGGTCAAGAACATGAAGGAGTTCATGGCCTGGGCGCAGGCCAACAAGGGCAAGGTCAACTACGGGTCATACGGACAGGGTTCGGCCGGGCATTTGATGAGCGCCTACCTGAGCGACACGCGCAAGCTGGACATGACGCATGTGGCCTACAAGAGCGAGTCGCCGCATATCCAGGATCTGGCGGGCGGCGTGGTCTCGTGGGGTCTGGGGACGATTGCCGCGGCCCAGGGCGTGCTCAAGGACAACCGCGTGCGCCCCATCGCCATCTATGGCCCCAAGCGCCTGGCCGAGCTGCCCGACGTGCCCACCATGGCCGAGCAGGGCTTTGCCGACCCGGAGTTCAACACGGTGGCCTGGTTCACCCTGCTGGCGCCCAAGGGCACGCCCAAGCCCATACTGCAGCGGCTGGAGAAGGAGTCGGTGGAGATCATCCACTCCACGGCCATGAAGGCGCGCTTCCAGGTCTTTGGCCTGGAGTCGGTGCCGGGCGGCGCGGCGCAGTTCCACAAGGACTTTGACGCCGTCGATCCCGTCATCCAGAAGCTGGTGAAGATCTCCGGCGTCAAGGCTGAATGATGCCGGGCCTGGCCGCCTGTGCTTTTCAGGCGGTCAGCGGCTCCTCGCGCATCGCCTCGATCTGCTCGCGCAGCATGCCCACCTGGCTGCGCCAGTAGTCGCTGCTGCCGAACCACGGGAAGTTGATGGGGAAGATCGGGTCGCTCCAGCGCCGCGCCAGCCAGGCGCTGTAGTGGATCAGGCGCAGCGTGCGCAGCGGTTCGATGAGCGCCAGCTCGCGCCGGTCGAAGGCGCGCAACTGCTCGTAGCCGTCCAGCAGCGTGGACAGCTGCAGCGCGCGCTGGCGCCGGTCGCCCGACAGCAGCATCCACAGGTCCTGCACCGCCGGGCCCATGCGCGCGTCATCCAGGTCCACGAAATGCGGGCCGCCCTGGCCTGCGTCGTCCACGGGTGTCCACAGCACATTGCCGGGATGGCAGTCGCCGTGCAGGCGGATGGCGTTTGCATCTTTCAAGCCAAATTGGCCTGTAGCGCTTGATAGATAAGCGTCAGCAGCTATCAATTCAAGAGCTTCATCGCAGGCCGCGTGCCAGGCCGATTGCTGGTCCAGCGGGATGATTTGCTGGCTGAGCAGCCAGTCGCGCGGCTCCTGGCCAAAGCTTTGCGCATCCAGCCGCGGGCGCTGCGCCAAGGGGCGCTGGGCCCCTACGTTGTGGATGCGCGCGAGGTATCGCCCCAGCCACTCCAGCACCTCGAAGTCATCCAGCTCCGGCATGCGCCCGCCGCGCCAGGGGCTGACGGCAAAGCCAAAGCCGGCGTGCTGGTGAAGGCTGCGGCCCTGCAGCATCAGGGGCGCGACCACGGGCACCTCGGCGGCGGCCAGCTCCAGCGCGAATGCATGCTCCTCCTCGATCTGCGCCTGGCTCCAGCGTCCGGGGCGGTAGAACTTGACGACCACGCGGCTGCCATCCTCTAGCGCCACCTGGTAGACGCGGTTCTCGTACGAGCCCAGGGCCATCAGCCGGCCGTCGCCGTACAGGCCGACGCTGGCCAGGGCGTCCAGCACCAGGTCCGGCGTGAGGCTGGCGTAGGGGTGGGGCGGGGCGGTGTCTGCGGGCGTTGCGGTCATGGCGTGCATTGTCGCGCGCCGCTGTGGCGTGCCGGCCGCGCCGGGTTGGCTACCATGGGGCATGGCAAGGCAAATCAACGAGACAGGCTGGCGCGGCGCGGCCGCGCTCGCCATGGCGGCATTCCTGGCCGCATGCGCCAGCCCATCGGCGCATGTGGGCGTGGGGGTGCCAGTGGGCCCGGTCAGCATTGGCGTGGGGCTGGGTTCCGGCGGTGTGTCGGCGGGCGTGTCCACCGGCGCCGGGCCGCTTGGTGTCGGCGTGGGGGTGAATCAGCGCGGCCAGGTCACGGGTGGTGCCGGGGTGGGGGCATCGGTGCCCATGGGCAATGCCCGCGTGGGTGTGGGGGTGGGCAGCTCCACGGTGCTGCATGACCCGCAGCAGCCGGCGGCTACACCTGGCGCTGCGCCGCCGCCCGTGCCCGGGGCGCAGGGCGCACCCCTGCAGTGGCGCGATGCACAAGGCCGGCCGGTGCCCGAGTGCCGCGTGATGGGTGGTTGCTGATGGCGGCTACAGGTGCTCGAACGGCAGCTGCTGCTTGACCAGGATGACGGTGCAGGGCGCGTCGCGCGCCACGCGCATGGGTACGGTGGCCACAAAGCGCTGCAGCTGCAGGCCATGGGTGGCAGCGCCCAGGATCATCATGCTGACGCGGTTCGCCTCGGCGTAGCGCACCAGGGCCTGGGCCACGTCGCCAGACTCCAGCACATGGTAGCTGGCGCTGTGGCGTGACAGATCCAGCCCCGTCGCCCATTGCTTGAGCCGCGCCAGATGCTGGCGGCGCAGCGTGGTTTCGCTGCGCTCGCTGTCCGACGCGCTGCTGGCCGATGGCGAGATCACCGACACGCAGGCCAGGCGCGCGCCCGGGCGTATGCCCAGCGAGCGCGCCGCCGCCTCGCGCAGCGAGTACAGCGTGGCGTCGGTCACGTCGTCGTGCGGCACGGCGACCATGAGGATGGGCACTTCCTCGATCTGGCGCGTGGGTAGCGGGCTGGGCTGGTAGTGCATGCCGGCGGCCTTGATCCAGCGCTTGAAGTGCACGCGCAGGCCGGGCCCGCGCAGGCGCCGCCCGCGCTCGGTGAGTGGCACCTGCTCCGGGTTCGCCAGGTCGAAGGCCAGGTGTGCGGCCGAGGGGTAGCGCTGCGCGGCCTCGGGCTCCAGGCAGCGCAGGATGACCTCCTGCAGCCACTCGGGCAGGTCGGGGCGGTGCTGGCGCGGCGGGGCGGGCGTCATCCACAGGCGCTGGCGCAGGCCGGCGTCGGTGGTTGGCGAGCCGAAGGGCAGCTCGCCCGTGGCCATCTCGTACAGCATCACGCCGATGGCGAAGATGTCGCTGCGCAGATCACCGCGCACGCCCACCACCTGCTCGGGCGCGATCCAGGTGGGCGAGCCCACGGCCTTGCGCATCTCCTCAGCCAGCAGGTCGGGGTAATGCGCGTGGCAGGACAGGCCGAAGTCCAGCAGCACCACGCTGCCGTCCGGGCGCAGCAGCACGTTGGCCGGCTTCAGGTCCAGGTGGCAGACATTCTGCTGGTGGATGCTGTGCGCGGCGATGGCCAGCGCGCTGCCGATGCGGGCGATGTCGCGGGCGTCCTGCTCGGCGTCGCCGCGCTGGTGGCTGTCCAGCCAGTGCTGCAGCGTCTGGCCCTCCACATATTCCATGACCAGATAGGGCAGACGCATCAGGTCGCCCGCTGCCACGAAGCGCGGCGCGTGGTGGCCGGTGAGGGTGGGCAAGATGGTCAGCTCGACCTCGAAGCTGACGATGTTCTCGGCGCCATCGCCGGCCGTCATGCGCGGGATCTTCATGGCCAGCGGAAAGCCCGGATCACGCGCCGTATTCGCGTAGCCCGCATGGTAGATATGGGCCATGCCGCCGGCATGTATGCACTCGTGCACCACGAAGCCATCGACCTCGGTGCCAGGCTCGAGCAGCTTCATGGCGCTAGCGCCCTTTTTCCAGCCGGTCGGCAAAGAAGGCCGGCAGGCCGCTGGCGCGCACCGCCGCCGCAGCCGCCATATGGTCGTAGCGCACGCGCTGGAAGGTGATGGTGGCGGCCCCGGCGTCGAACAGCGCATACATGGCGCGCGTGTCGCCATCGCGCGGCTGGCCGCAGGAGCCCACGATGGCCAGCCATTGCCGGTGCGGCGGCACGGGCACGGGCACGCCGGGCTGGGGGCTAAAGCGCATCAGCTTGGCCGTGGGCGTGAGGAAGTACAGCGCCTGCTCATGCACATGGCCGCTGAAGACATAGCGGATGGCCGGGTCTATCTGCGTGGCCGCGGCCATGGAACGCTCGGCGGCGTTGCTGTCGGCCACGTAGTGCCAGCGCTCGGGACCGTCGGCGCTGGCATGCACCAGCAGGGCGTCCGGCCCCATGCGCGCGGTCAGCGGCAGGCCGGCCAGAAAGGCGCGCTGTTCGGCGGACAGGTGCGGGTGCGTCCATTGCGCGCTCTGGTCGCCCAGGTTCTCCACCTGGGGCGGCGGGGCGACTGCGGCATCGTCATGGTTGCCGCGCACGCACAGCGCGCCATCGGCCACGAGCTGCATCACGCGGTCGAGCACCGGGCCCGGGTCGGCGCCGTAGCCCACCAGGTCGCCCAGCAGGGCAAATTGTTCTGCCCCCTGGGCGCGGGCATGTTCCAGGCAGGCATCGAGGGCGGGCAGGTTGGCGTGGAGGTCGGAGAGCAGGGCAATCTTCATGATCGGAACATCATCGCGCCATAAGCTGAGTGCTCGCTTGCATGGCGCCGCTTGTGTATCTAGGGAAAACACGTAGTTTTTTGGTCTCACGAGCGCCATTCGATACGCAGCAGGTATCGGACGGACGCCAATAAATATTAGACGCATGGGGGCCGAACCCGAATAATCGCCAGCAAGACAGCAGCAGGAGACATGCGAATGAAGCCCTTGCAAGGACTGCGGGTGCTGGATCTGTCCAGCGTTATCTTTGGCCCGCTGGCCAGCCAGGTGCTGGCCGACTATGGCGCCGAGGTCATCAAGGTGGAGCCGCCCGGGGGCGACTCCACGCGCCACACCGGGCCGGCGCCCGAGCCCGGCATGGCGGCCATGTTCCTGGGCTCCAACCGCAGCAAGAAAAGCATTGCGCTGGATCTGAAGCGGCCCGAGGCGCGCCAGGCGCTGCAGGCCCTGATAGCGACGGCCGACGTCTTCATGCACAGCATGCGCCCGCAGAAGCTGGCCGGCCTGGGCGTCGATCCCGATACGCTGCGCGCGCGCCATCCGCGGCTGGTGTACGCCAGCCTGCTGGGCTTTCTGCCCGGGCCGTACGCGGGCCGGCCGGCCTATGACGATGTGATCCAGGGCATGTCGGGCCTGGCTGACCTGATGGAGCAGCAGGGCGGCGAGGCGCGTTACCTGCCCACCATCGCCGCCGACAAGACCTGCGGCCATGTGGCGGCGCATGCCATCCTGGCGGCGCTGTGGCAGCGCGAGCGCACGGGCGAAGGCGCGTTCGTCGAGGTGCCGATGTTCGAGTCCATGGTGGGCTTCAACCTGGTCGAGCATTTCTACGGCCAGCACTTCGAGCCGCCGCGCTCCGCGCCCGGCTACCCGCGCGTGCTGGCGCCCTGGCGCAGGCCTTATCACACGGCGGATGGCCTGGTGGCCATGATGCCCTACACCAATCTGCACTGGCAGCGCTTCTTTGCCGAGGTGGGCGCGCCGCAGCATGCGGACGACCCGCGTTTCAGCGACATTGCCAGCCGCACGGCGCATATCGCCGAGCTGCTGGAGCTGGCCTCCACCTACGTCCGGCGCCAGCCGACGGCCTATTGGCTGGCCACCTGCGAGCGGCTGGAGATTCCCGCCGCCCCGGTGGCGCGCCTGGCCGAGCTGCGCGCTGACGAGCATCTGCTGGCCACGGGCTTCTTCGAGGAACTGCAGGACGCGGCCATGGGCACGCTGCGCTTTCCCGGCGTGGCCGTGCGTTTTGACGGCCAGCGCCCGCCCGTGACCATGGCGCCGCGCCTGGGGGAGCACACACGCACCCTGCTGGCCGAGGTGGGGCTGGATGCCGCGCAGGTGCAGGCGCTGATCGATCAAGGCGCCGCGATTGCGCCACAACACAAGGATGCAGACACATGAACGGCATGCACACCATGGACCACGCCGCGCCGCGCCTGGGCCAGGGCTTCGTCTGGCAGGACCTGCAGGTCGGCCAGCGCTTCAGAACCTTCCGCCGCACGGTCACCGAGAGCGACCTGGTGCAGTTCATCAACGTCACCGGCATGCTGGAGGCCATCTTCATCGAGGAGGGCTACGAGGGCGGCGCCATGCGCGGGCGGCCCGTGCCGGGCGCGCTGACCTACACGCTGATAGAGGGCTTCATCCTGCAGACCATGATCCAGGGCACGGGCCTGGCCATGCTGGAGCTGCACCAGAAGATCTTGGCGCCGGTGCTGGTGGGCGACACCATCGAGGCCATGGTCGAGGTCACCGGGATACGCCCCACGTCGAAAAGCGGCCGCGCCGTGGTCACCTCGCGCATCGACGTGTTCAAGCAGGGCGGCGTGCAGGTCATGACCTACACCGCCACGCGGCTGCTGGCCGGGCGCACGCAATAACACACCACACCGAGGAGACAGACATGAACCCCATCCACCGCCGCGCCTGCCTGGCCCTGGCCGCCTGCGGCGCACTGGCGGCACTGGCCGGACCCGGCGCGCTGGCGCAGACCTATCCGGCCAAGCCCATCACCATGGTTGTGCCCTTCCCGCCCGGCGGCCCCACCGACATGGTGGCGCGCCTGCTGGCGCAAAAGCTGTCGGAGCAAATGGGCCAGCCGGTGGTGGTGGACAACAAGCCCGGCGCCAACGGCAACATCGGCGGCGCGCTGGTCAGCAAGGCGGCGGCCGACGGCCATACGCTGCTCTACAACACCTCGTCCATCACGCTCAGCCCGGCGCTGTACAAGAGCATGCAGTACGACGTGCTGCGCGACCTGGCGCCCGTGGCGCTGACGGCGGTGGTGCCGCTGGCGCTGGTGGTCAACCCCGCCGTGCCGGCCAACAGCGTGCAGGAGTTCGTGGCCTACGCCAAGGCCAACCCGGGCAAGCTGTCCTACGGCTCGGCCGGCAACGGCAATGTGACGCACCTGGCGGCCTACCAGTTTGTCCGCGCCCAGGGCATAGAGGCCACGCATGTGCCCTACCGTGGCAGCGCGCCGGCCGACGTGGATCTGGCGGCGGGTCAGATCCAGTTCATGACCGACACCATCAACTCCGTCATGGCCTTCGTCAAGGACAGGCGCATGAAGCTGCTGGCCGTCACCACGGCCAAGCGCATGTCGCTATTTCCAGAGGTGCCGACGCTGGCCGAGACGGTGATGCCGGGCTTCGAGGCCGGCGCCTGGCAGGGTCTGATGGTGCCCGCCGGCACGCCCGCCGCCGTGGTGCAGCGCCTGAATGCCGAGGTCAACAAGGCGCTGCAAAGCGCCGATATGCGCGACAAACTGGCCGTGCAGGGGGCCGAGCCGCTGGGCTCCACCCCCGAGGAATACGGCGCCTATGTGCGCAAGGAGCTGGCCCGCTGGGCCACGGTGGTCAAGGCCACGGGCGTCACGCTGGAGTAAGGCCTGGTGCATGGCGTCCGAGTGTGTCACTTCGGCACACAACGGATTGCTCCACAAATCACCAGTTGTTGTATTGCGTCGCACCACAGCCGGTGGCTGGGTGCGCCCATGGGGACAGAGATCTTTGGCATGGTGATTGCGGTGCGGTATGCAATCCGAACCGGAGTATTTGAGCCAAGGAGAGGCGATGAGCATTCCGCCCCGCAGCCTGCATACACGCATCAGCCTTTTGCTGACCGGGCTGGCGGCCATCTTGCTGATGGTGCTGGCCTCACTGTGGGTGCATGGTGTGCGCGGCAGCATCCACGAGGAAATCTCCGCAGCCAACCGGGTCAGCGTGCAGTGGCTCAAGGCCCTGGCTTCCGATGTGCAGTCGGCGCCTCCCGAGTTTGTCGCGCAGCGTGTGCTGTCCATGGTGCGACCCCTGGGGCGCATCCGCGCCAATGCCCTGGAGGTGTTCACTGAAGACGGCCGGCGCCTCTACGCCTCGCCGGCGCCCACCTATAAGGCCGACCGCACTGCACCGGGCTGGTTCACCGCGCTGGTGGCCCCGGTGTTTGCCGTGCACCGCGTGGGCGTGGGCAACCTGGAGCTGGTGATCTCGCCCGACCACTCGCGCGCCGTCGTCGATGCCTGGGACGACCTGCAGGTGCTGTGTCTCTGGGCCGTGGCGCTGCTGGGTGCGCTGTTTGCATTGGTGCGCTGGGCATTGGGGCGCACCATGCGACCGCTGGAGCAAGTGATGGACGCGCTGGACTGCACCGGTGGCGGCCGGTTCGACGTTCGCCTGCCGGTCTTTCCGTTGCGCGAGCTGGGCCGCCTGTCGCTGGCCTTCAACGGCATGGCAGACCGCCTGGAGGAAGCTGTGGAGGACAACGTGCGCCTGAAAAGCGAACGCGAGGTGGCGTGTCTCGTTCAGGCGCGCCTGGAGGATGAGCGGCGCGCCATCGCCCGCGAGCTGCATGACACGCTGGCCCAGTGCATTACCGGCGTGCGCGCACTGGCCGGCGCCATTGCTCAGCGCACCTCTGATCAACCTGCGCTGCAGCAGCCCGCACAAACTATTGTGGCCGTCACCGGCGAGATGCAGGATGGCGTCAAGGCCATCCTGTACCGCCTGCGTTCGGCGCTGGAACATGACCTGGGCACCGATATTGCGCAGGCATGCACACGCTGGGAGCTGCTGCACCCCCATATTGCCCTGAACTGCCGCATGGACATCGGCACCACGCCGCTGGCTGCAGAGCTCACCCAGACCGCGGTGCGCGTGGTGCAGGAGGGCCTGACCAACATCGTGCGGCATGCAAAGGCCACGCAGGCCGACCTGTGCATAGAGCGCAGCGGCGGCTGGCTCAACATTCGGCTGAGCGACAACGGCTGTGGCCTGGGTAGCGGCACTGGCCATCCTGGCAGCGGGCTGGGCCTGACGGGCATGCGCGAGCGCATTGCTGCGCAGGGCGGTCAGCTGGAGCTCAACACCGCCGCCAGCGGCGGCTTGTGCGTGCTCGCACGGCTGCCGGACCATCCCCTGTCTGCTTTGGAGTCTGCCGCATGAGCCCCAATTTGCACGCGACGCGCATCATGCTGGCCGACGACCACGCGGTCGTGCGCCTGGGCCTGCGGCTGCTGCTCGAAGGCGCAGGCGCCACCGTGGTGGGCGAGGCCGAGTCTGGCGAAACGGCCTCGCGCATGTATGGCGCATTGGATCCCGATGTGCTGGTGATGGACATCTCCATGCCCGGCATCGGTGGCCTGGGGGCGTTGGAGCGCATCCTCAGCCATGCCCCCAAGGCACGGGTTCTGATGCTCTCGGCACACAGCGACGACATCATGCCCACAAGGGCGCTGCGCATGGGTGCCCGGGGCTACCTGTGCAAGCGGGCGGCCCCAGACGAATTTTTGCGCGCAGTCGCTGCGGTGGCAAAAGACCAGCGCTATATCGACCCGGAACTGGCCGCGGCGCTGGCCCTGGCGCAGTTGTCGAAATCGTCCAGCCCCGTGGAGACGCTGTCCGAGAAGGAGCTGGCAGTCTTTCTGCAACTGGCCTCGGGGCGCTCCGTGCAGCAGGTGGCCGAAGACTTTCGCCTGAGCCCCAGCACCGTGGGAACCCACCTGTACCACATCAAGCAAAAGCTCAATGTCCAGAACGCCGCTGAACTGGCGCTGGTGGCCTTGCGCAACGGGATGATCGACGTTTGAGCCGTGTGTGGTTCTCGTGATTTTCGCGAGCTGCAAATGCAAATTTGCCGGTAGCCCACTGCAGGCAGGGCGGAAAGAATGAGGCATCTTGTCGCTGTTGCCGAAAGGAGCGCTATGCCGAAAGAAGAACAGGGTCTGAGCCTGGACGGCCAGGGCAAGCCGTTATGGCTGTCCCTGGAGCTGACCTACCGTTGCCCGCTCAAGTGCAGCTGGTGCAACAACCCGCTGAACTTCGATGACTACACCTCGCAGGAGCTGAGCACCCAGGAGTGGACGCGCGTGCTGCGCGAGGCGCGCGACCTGGGGGCGCTGCAGCTGGGATTCACGGGCGGTGAACCACTGATGCGCGACGATCTGGAGGAGCTGGTGGCCTACGCCGACAGCATTGGCTTCTACACCAACCTCATCACCTCCGGCGTGGGCCTGAACGAGGAGCGCCTGGTGGCGCTGAAGGCGGCGGGGCTCAAGCAGATTCAGCTCTCCGTCCAGTCCACCCGCGCCGAAATGACCGACGCCCTGGTTGGCGCCCGCGCCCATGCGCTGAAGATGGACGCTGCGCGCCGCATCAAGGCGCATGGCTTTCCCATGGTGCTGAACATGCCGGTGTTCAAGCAGAACATCGACCTGATCGGCGAGATGTGCGAATGGGCCGCGGATCTGGGCATCGAGTACATCGAATTTGCCAACATCCAGTACTACAACTGGGCCTTGCTCAACCGCGATGAGCTGCTGCCCAGCCTGGAGCAGATCCGCCAGGCCGAGGCCACGGTCAATGCCTGGCGCGCCAAGCTGGGCAAGCGCATGACGCTGTACTTCGTGGTGCCCGACTATTTCGAGGGCCGCCCCAAGGCCTGCATGAATGGCTGGGGCGCCATCCACCTGACCATTGCGCCGGACGGCGTGGCCATGCCCTGCCAGGAATCAAGGGTCATTCCGGGGCTGGAGTTCGAGTCGGTCCGCGAACGCTCGCTCGCCTGGCTCTGGCACGAGTCGCCCTTGTTCCGCAAGTACCGTGGCCTGGACTGGCTGCCGGAGCCCTGCCAGTCCTGCAGCGAAAAGGAAAAGGATTTCGGCGGTTGCCGCTGCCAGGCGTTCCTGCTCACGGGTGATGCCGGCAACACCGACCCGGCCTGTAGCCGCTCGCCCTTCCACCACCGCATCACCGAAGCCGTGAAGGAGGTGGTGCGCCCCCTGCGCTTCAAGAAACCGCTGGTCAAGCGTTCGGCGAGCGCCGTGTCCACCACGTTCATGGAGGAATGATGCGACACCCTTACGACAACGCACTCACCACCGTGGCGCTGGGCGTGGCCTTGACGGCCGTGCTGGCGGCGCTGCTACGCCTGCTGGCCTAGGCGAGCACCATGGACATGGCAATGCTGGACCTGCTGGCGCGCTGGCTGCATTTTCTGGCGGGCGTGATCTGGGTCGGCCACAACTACGCCAGCGTGGTGAACCGGCCCCGGTGGCGCCCTCTCGCCGCCAGCGACCTGAGCGACCCGGACAGCCCCAAGCTCAAGGAGGTGATCAACCGCGAACATGGCACCTTCCGCTGGGCCTCGGTGGTGACCTGGTGCGCCGGGATCTTCATGCTCTGGCACCGGGGCTGGCTCCCAGGTGCGCTGCAGCTGCAGGGCACCCTCGCACCGATCGGGGTGGGTGTCTACATCGGCACGCTGATGATGCTCAATGTCTGGTTCGTCCTCTGGCCGCACCAGAAGAAGGTGCTGGGCCTGGTTCCGGCGCCGGTGCACGAGCGCCTGCGCTGCTCGCGCATCACCCACCTCTCCTCGCGTACCAACACCATGCTGTCGATTCCGCTGCTGTTTCTCATGGCATCGGGCAGCCATGGCGGGTACCTGCTCAGATAGGGCCGCGCCATGCCCTACAGCTTTGCCGCCGGCCCGGCACGCCTGCCCGATGCCGTACTGGCGCAGGCCAGGGAGACGCTGTTCAGCCGCGGCGCAGATGGTGCCGCGCCCGTGGAGCGGCCATTTTCCGCGCCACAGTTCCGTGCCGCACTGGCCCATGCCCAGGCCCGCCTGCGTGCGCTGCTGGGCGTGCCAGACGGCTACCGCATCCTGTTTCTGGCCGGTGGCGCCATGCACCAGTTCGCCATGGTGCCGGCCAATCTGGCCACCCCCGGCGGCATGGTGGCCTACGCCGATTCGGGCTACTGGGCCCAGCGCGCCATGGCCGAGGCGGCCAGGCAGCACCAGGTTTGCGTGGTGGCGCGGCATGAAGGCACACAGGCGCTGGCGGCGCCGCCGTTGCAGGGCTGGCAGTTGCCGCCCGGCAGCGCCTATTGCCACATCACACCCAACGAGACGGTCGAGGGCATCGCCTATCCCGGCCTGCCTGACGTGGGCGATGTGCCGCTGGTGGCTGACTGCACGTCGTCCTTTCTGACGGCGCCCCTGCCCATCGCGCGCTTTGGTCTGGTCTATGCCGGGGCACAGAAGAACCTGGGCATTGCCGGCCTGGCCGTGGTCGTCATCCAGGAGGCACTGCTGGCGCGCAGCTCCGCCAGCCTGGCATCCGTCGCCTCGTACCGCCTCCAGGCGCAAGCCGCCAGTTGCGTCAACACGCCGCCGGTGGCGGCCCTGCTGGTGACCGCCATGGTGCTCGACTGGATAGATGCACAAGGCGGTCTGCCCGCCATGGGCGAGGCCAATCAGCGCAAGGCGGCCACGCTGTACTGCGCCATCGACGCCAGTCAGGGGTTCTTTTGCGCACCGGTGGCGCTGGGCCATCGCTCCCTGGTCAACGTGCGGTTCTGCTGCGCCAATGCGGCGCTGGATACGGTGTTTGCCACCGAAGCCGAGGCCGCCGGCTTGCACCACTTGCGTGGCCACCCCCGCATTGGTGGTCTGCGCGCCAGTCTCTACAACGCCATGCCGCAGGCCGGGGTCGATGCGCTGGTGGATTTCATGGCCCATTTTCAAAGGCGCTACGGATGAATGCACGAATACCGCTGGCACCCAGTCCCGCCACCTGGCTCCAGCGTCCCGGTCTTGCCGGCGGTATCGACCAGGATGGGGGGCGCGCCGCAGAGCTGCTCGGCCATGGATTTGGCAGCGTGGAGTTTGGCAGCGTGACAGCACAACCGCTGCCCGGGCACAACGTCGGCGTGGCGGCGCTGGTTCAGGCCCTGAAGAACGCACTGGCAGCGGCCCCGCAGAGCGCGCCGCAGGGCAGGGCGCCGTGCGCCGTCGGCATTGGCCTGGGCGTGCCTGCCGCCGTGGCCCTGGAGCAGGTGGCAGCACAGTGGCTGGCTGGCTTTGCGGCAGCGGCAGAGGTTGCCCATTACGTCAGCCTGAACCTCAGTGCCCGTGCCCACCAGCGCCTGCTTGAGCCCGCTGGCCTGGCGGTGCTGGGTGCGGCGTTTGTTGCCGTGGCCACGCTGCGCGACCAAACACATCAGCTGGGCAGGGAAGGCCAGCATGGCGCGGTGCGCCTGGCGATCAAGCTGCCCGGCACCCACCCGGGGGCATCGACGGCGGCCGCGCTGGCGCTGGCGGCCGGCATCGACCTGCTGACCGTGGTGTTGCCCGACACCGGAGAGCGTTGGGCCTGCCTGTCCGCGCTGCGCCAGCAGGTCGGCCCCGGCCCCGACCTGGTCGCCGTTGGCGGCATTCGCTGCCGCGCCGACGTGGACCGGGCGCGGGCCAGCGGCGTGCAGGTGCACCGCCTTTTTACCGCGCAGGGTGCGCAATGCCTGCAGGGGCTGATGCAGGCGACATGCGGTGCCGGCGGCGCCGATTCATGATTTTCTGGAGGTGCCGCCCCATAAAGCGCGGACGACCGCAACCGCCGGCCCCGGAACAATATGCCCAGAAGCCGCGTGGTGCGGCTTCGCAACACCTCACGAGGAGACACCCATGACCTGGCACGCCCCCGCCTACTGCGAAATCCGTCTTGGCTTTGAAGTGACCGCCTACGTTTACGTGCGCTAAGCCGGTACGCCCCAGCGGCTTCGGCCGCTAGCGCGCCGGTAGGCCCTGCACCCCATGGACAGCACCACCGCACCCCGTCCGCAGCTGCATCCGCGCTTCATCATGCGCTGGGAGGCGAGCCAGGACGCGCATGTCATCCTTTATCCCGAGGGGCTCATCAAACTCAGCGCCTCGGCGGCAGAAATCCTGCAACGCTGCGACGGCACGCGAACTGACGCGAACATCATTGACGACCTGGCCCAGGCCTACCCGAGCCAGCGCGAAGCCATTGCCCAGGACACGGCGAGCTTTCTCGCCGTGGCACGGGACAAGGGTTGGATTCTGGAGTGATGCAGTAGCGCTGGCGGCCTCTTCAAGGTTTGCGCGTTTGCTCTTTAAGTGAGAGCTGCTTGCGCAGCAGGGGCAGCGTTTTTGGCCGCTTTCTCTCTATTTTCTGGGGTGGGTTGGCGTGGCCGCACCTACCCCCTCTTGCCTGCAAGATGTCGGCGCTGCCAGCCTTCCCCAGGTGTGTGTTCGCATTTTTTTGTAGCGCGTCACGCAATACCAGCAACGCATGGTGGCTGATTTTTTACCCATGCCGCTGACTGGAGGGGAAGCTTTCGCTCGCCTGGTTCCGCGCAGGCATGCCATGCCGCCTCAATACTGGTAGACGCCGCGCCCGGTCTTGCGGCCCAGGCGGCCGGCGGCGACATATTCCTTGAGCAGCGGACAGGCGCGGTACTTGCTGTCGCCAAATTCCTGCAGGTACACGTCCATCACCGCCAGGCATACGTCCAGGCCCACCATGTCGGCCAGGGCCAGCGGGCCTATGGGCTGGTTGCAGCCCAGCTTCATGCCGGCATCGATGTCCTCGGGCGTGGCCAGGCCCTCGGCCAGCACGAAGAAGGCCTCGTTGATCATCGGCACCAGGATGCGGTTGACCACGAAGCCGGGCGCGTTCTTCACCGTGATGGGCGACTTGCCCAGGCGCTCGGCCAGCTCCTTGACGGCGGCGTGCGTGGCGTCGGATGTCTGCAGGCCACGGATGATCTCCACCAGCGCCATCATCGGCACGGGGTTGAAGAAATGCATGCCGATGAAGCGCTCGGCACGGCCGGTGGCGGCGGCCAGCTTGGTGATCGAGATCGACGAGGTGTTGGAGGCGATGATGACCTCGGGCGCGACGATGGCGTCCACCTGCTTCAGGATCTTCAGCTTGAGCTCGTGGTTCTCGGTCGCGGCCTCGATGACGATCTGCGCGGCCTTCAGGTCGTCGTAGCTGGTCGAACCCTTGATGCGCGCCAGGGCCGCGTCCTTGTCGGCCGCCGTGATCTTGTCCTTCTTGATCAGCCGCTCCAGGCTGCCGGCCACTGTGGCCACGCCCTTTTGCACGGCGGCGTCGGAGATGTCCACCATGACCACGTTGATGCCAGAGACCGCGCAGGCCTGGGCAATGCCATTGCCCATGGTGCCCGCGCCGATGATGCCGACGGTAGAAATCGTCATAAAAGAGTCCTCGAAGGAGTGATGAGAAAAACGGATGCGCCGATGGTATCGGCAATCGCGGTGCCCTCTTTTCCGGGGCGTACCGGGCAGTATCGCCGGGGCGCGCGCCGTGGCTGCCAGATCGGGCTGGATACAGGATGTTGCATGACGCATCCAGGCAAACCCTGATCATTCGGCTGGTGTCATTGCGTACCATCTTGTATACCATCTCGCAAACATTGAACACAACAAGGCGTGGCTGAGTTGTGCTTGGGACCCGCATCGACAACCGGCGACAAGCATGGAAATCCACAATCCCTCCCCTGCGCTCTACAACGAGGATCTGGCCCCGGCCAGGAGCGCAACTGGGGCACCTTCAGCATCTTCAACGTCTGGACCTCGGACGTGCACAGCCTGTGGGGCTGCTACCTGGCCGCCAGCCTGTTCCTGCTGTGTGGCAGCTTCACCAACTTTTTGCTGGTCATCGGCCTGGGCTCGCTGGTCATCTTCGTGCTGATGAACCTGATCGGCTGGGCCGGCGAGAAGACCGGTGTTCCGTACCCGGTGCTGGCGCGGGCCTCGTTCGGCATCTGGGGCGCCAACCTGCCGGCTATCGTGCGCGCCATCGTGGCCATCTTCTGGTATGGCGCGCAGACCGCGGCCGCCTCCAGCGCCCTGGCGGCCCTGCTGATCCGCAGCGACGGCATGCTGCAGTTCCACCAGAACTCGCACATGCTGGGCCATTCCACGCTGGAGGTCATCTGCTACGTGATCATGTGGGCCCTGCAGCTCTTGATCATCCAGCGCGGCATGGAGACCATGCGCAAGTTCCAGGACTGGGCCGGCCCGGCGGTGTGGGTGGCGATGTTGGTGCTGGCGATCGGGCTGATGGTCAAGGCCGGTGGCTTTTCCTTCGAGCATGGCATTCCGATGGACGTGCTGCTGGAGAAGACCAAGGACGCCGGCATCAAGGGCGAGCCGGGCTCGTTCTGGGCTCTGATGGCGGTGGGGGCCACCTGGGTCACTTACTTTGCCGCCCTGTACCTGAACTTCTGCGACTTCTCGCGTTACGCCAAGAACCGCGAGGCGGTCACGCGCGGCAACCTCTGGGGTCTGCCTGTGAACCTGATCGCGTTTTCGTTCGTCGCCGGCATCACCACCATCGCCGCCTTCCAGGTCTATGGCGAGGTGCTGCTGCACCCCGAGCAGATCTCCGCCAAGTTCGACAGCTGGTTCCTGGCCCTGCTGGCGGCCATGACCTTTGCCGTGGCGACCCTGGGCATCAACGTGGTGGCCAACTTCGTCTCCTCGGCGTTCGACATCTCCAACGTCTTTCCGCGCCAGATCAGCTTCAAGCGCGGCGGCTACATCGCCGCGGCCATTGCCCTGCTGCTCTATCCGTTCGCGCCCTGGGAGGGCGACGCCGCGCATTTCGTGAACGCCGTCGGCGCCACCATGGGGCCGCTGCTGGGCATCATCGTCGTTGACTACTACCTGATTGCTCGCGGGCAGATCAATGTGCAGGCGCTGTACCAGGAGCTGGGCGAATACCGCTACCAGGGTGGCTGGAACGTCAACGCATTGATCGCCACCGGCGTCGGGGCGGTGTTCTCCACCATCCTGCCCAACTCCACGACGCTGCTGCCCGCGTGGCAGGGCACCTTTGGCTGGTTCATCGGCGTGGCGATCGGGGGCGTGGTGTATTACGTGTTGTCGCAGCTGCGACCGCGGGTGCGCGCCATAGGGGCGGCGGCCTGAGCCTTGAGCGCAGGGATCGGTGGCTAGAATCAACTCCCCTCACGAGCCGCCCATGATCACCAAGGCCAGGATTGCCGAGCGCATCATCGAGTCCATTCTTGCCGGCAAGCTGCGCCCCGGCGAGCGACTGGGTGAGCAGGACATTGCAGACCTGTTCAGTGTCAGCCGCACCCTGGTGCGCGAGGCGTTGATGCAATTGCAGGCGCGCGGCTTCGTGGAGGTGCGCTCGCGCGTTGGCTGGTATGTCATCGAACCGTCCTTCGACGACGCGCTGGAAACCTACGCCGCCCGGCGCGTGATCGAGCCCGGCATGCTGCGCGATGCTGGCACGCCGCTGCAGACCAGCATCCGCCGGCTGCGCCAGCATGTCGCCGACGAGCGCAAGGCCATCGCCGCCACTGACGCGGCCCAGCGCAGCTGGCTGCTGGCCGACTTTCACATCTGCCTGGCCGAATGCCTGGGCAACCGCTTCCTCACGTCGATGCTGATCGACCTGTCGGCGCGCACCACGCTGGTGTCGGCGCTGTACCAGTCGCAAAGCGAGGCCCAGACCTCCAACGACGACCACGCGGCCATCGTTGCGGCGCTGGCCGATGGGGACAACGCGCTTGCCGAGCGCCTGATGCTGGAGCACATCGACACCCTTGCCGGGCGCCTGGACGAAACCCGCGCCGGCAGCGGCAGCGCGCGTGACCGGCTGCGCTCGGCCCTGGCGCCCGATGCGCCAGCGACTCGGCCACGATCCACCAGCAAAAATGCCGCAGGAGCTGGCGCGAAATAAGCAGCCGTCAGTGCTGCAGGCAATCCACTCGTCTACGCCCGAAAACGCCGGCGCGTGAGTGCCAGCGCCACCCAGTAGGCGCAAGCCGTGGCGCAAGAGGGGTGCGGGCCACTGATCCATGAACATGTGGCGCACCAGTTCCACGGCATTCATCAGCGGCAGCCAGTCCGATGCCACGCGCACGGCCCAGGGCAGCGGTTCGCGCGGGAAGAGCACGCCCGATTTTTCGGCGCCTTGACGAAGTACAAGTCAAAACCGGCTGTAACGCCGGTGGGGAAAGCGCCTTAAGCTCCTGAAAATCAAGCGAAAGTTCTGCGTCAGTCCTGCAGCAGCTGGCGGCCCTTGGCCAGATAGGCCTCCATCTCGGCCGGCGGCACCATGCCGCCGCCGGTGCCCCAGACCAGATGGGTGGACCGGGCCAGGCGCTCTGCGCTCAGGCCGGCACGGGCGCGGTAGCCCTGCTGCTCGCCCAGCACGCGCGCCATGCCCGGCACGCCGGCCAGCGCCGACGGCTCCAGGCGCAGGCCTTCGCTGCGCTCCATGAGCGCCAGCAGCCGGTACAGCTCCTCGTCGCTGACGGTGTAGTAGCCGTCCAGCAGGCGCTGCATGGCGCGGCCGACAAAGCCGGAGGCGCGGCCCACGGCCAGGCCGTCGGCGGCGGTGACGTTGTCGATGCCGAAGTCCTGCACCGACACGGCGTCGTGCAGGCCGGTATAGACACCGAGCAGCATGCACGGCGAGTGGGTGGGCTCGGCAAAGATGCAGTGCACGGCGTCGCCGAAGGCCAGCTTGAGCCCGAAGGCCACGCCGCCAGGGCCGCCGCCCACGCCGCAAGGCAGGTAGACGAACAGCGGGTGCTCGGCATCCACCGTGATATTGGCCGCGGCCAGCTGGCCTTTGAGCCGTTCCGCCGCCACCGCGTAGCCGAGGAACAGGCTGGTCGAGTTTTCGTCGTCGACAAAGTGGCAGCTGGGGTCGGACTCGGCCTGCTTGCGGCCCTCGGCCACCGCCACGCTGTAGTCGGAGGCGTACTCCACCACGGTGACGCCGTGCGAGCGCAGCTTGTCCTTCTTCCACTGGCGTGCGTCGGCCGACATGTGCACGGTCACCTGGAAGCCCAGGCGCGCGCTCATGATGCCGATCGACAGGCCCAGGTTGCCGGTGGAACCGACGGCAATCTTGTACTGGCCAAAGAAGGCGCGGGCCCGGTCGCTGTCCAGCACGGCGTAGTCGTCGCCGGCTTGCAGCAGGCCGCCGGCCAGCGCCAGGTCTTCCGCGTGCTTGAGCACTTCGTAGATGCCGCCACGGGCCTTGATGGAGCCGGAAATCGGCAAATGGCTGTCGGTCTTGAGCCACAAGGCGCCGCCGCCCGGCGCTAGGCCGTAGCGCTGGCTCAAGAGCGCTTGCAGGGCCGGCAGGGGCCGGATGCCCGATTCGATGATGCCGCCGCTGGCCGCCGTCTCGGGGAACGCCCGCATGATGTAGGGCGCAAAGCGCGACAGGCGGGCGCTGGCGTCGGCCACGTCAGCAGCGGTGAGGCCCACATCGCCCAGCGCCTGCGCCGTGGGGGCGGTGGCCGGGTTGAACCAGCTGGTTTCCTTCAGCTCCACCAGTTCGCGAATCAAAGGGTGGCTGGCGGTCCAGTCTTCCAGAGTTTTGCCCAAAATCATCATGTTCAGCTCCTTGATGGGTTGAGTGAGTTATCGGTGCAGGCTCAGACAAACTTCGCCAGCAGCAAGGTCAGCCCCAGGGCGACCAGCGAGGCCAGCACCGTGCCGGCGGTGAATTTTTTCAGCGCGTCGGTCAGCGAGGCGCCCAGGTATTCCTTCACCACCCAGAACGCGGAGTCGGTCACATGCGTCCAGCCTATGGCACCGGCGCCTATGGCAATGACCATGATTTCCCGGCTCACCCCGGGGTGGGTGTTCAGCATGGGCAACACCATGCCGGCGGCGCTGATCATGGCCACGGTGGCGGAGCCCACCGCGAAGTGCATCAGGCCGGCCACCAGCCAGGCCAGCACGATGGGGTTCATGTTCAGCTGCGCCAGCGAGTCGGCCAGCACCTTGCCGATGCCGCTGTCGATCAGCATGCCGTTGAAGGCGCCGCCTGCGCCAATGATCAGCAAGATGCTGGCCAGCGGCGGAAAGGATTTGTCGGTCAGCTTGAGCAGCTCGGCCATGTGCAGGCCGCGGCGCAATCCCAGCGACCAGTAGGCAAACAGCACGGCAATGGCCAGCGCGGTCAGCGGGTTGCCCAGAAAACTCACCACCCCGAAGGCCGCCGAACCCTTGCTCAGGCCCATCACGGCCAGGGTCTTGCCCACCATCAGCAACAGCGGCAGCAGGATGGTGAACAGGGTCAGGCCGAAGCCGGGTAAATCCTTGCTGGCACGGGTTTCGCAGCGCTCCTCCAGGAAGGCTTCCTGCGTGGCCGGCGCTTCGCTCTTGCAGGCCAGCTTGATCCACAGCGGCCCGCCGATCACGGCCGTGGGCAGGCCCACGATCAGGCCGTACAGAATCACCTTGCCCACGTCGGCGTCCAGCATGCCGGTGATCGCCATCGCGGCGGGATGCGGCGGCAGCATGCAATGCACCGTCATCAGCGAAATAGCCAGCGGCACGCCCAGGTACAGCAGGTTCAGGCGGGTGTCCTTGGCCACCACGTAGATCAGCGGAATCAGCAGCACGAAGCCGACCTCGAAGAAGACCGGAATCCCGGCGATGAAACCGACCAGCATCATGACCCAGGAGGCGCGCTGCTTGCCCAGCGTGTTCAGCAGGGTCTGGGCAATGCGCTCGGCCCCGCCGGACTCCTCCAGCATTTTGCCCAGGATGCTGCCCAGGCCGATGATCGCCGCCAGAAAGCCCAGCGTGCCGCCCACGCCCTTCTCGAAGGACCCGGCGATGTCGGCGAGCGGCATGCCCGAGCCTATGCCCACCACAAAACATGCCGCCATCAGGGCCAGAAAAGCGTGCACCCGAACCTTCACGATCAGCACCACGATCAGCACGATCGCGGCCAGCAAGACCAGTAATAAACCTGTACCACCCTGCATGACGTCTCCTGTTGAAATATTGGTGTTACGCAACGGCAGGAATCACCGCCGTGCCGGGCATTAGACGGCGGCGCCCACAGGCTGACAAGGGATGAAAACTCAAGGGATGGCTGACGCAGGATCACCTGTGCACGGCATGGCGGCCCAGGAATCCGTGCGGCGCACCCGTATCGCACACCGCGCCGGGCGTTCCAGGCCCGCGCTGAACAGGTCAGCCCAGTAACGGCTCCGCGCCGCCCGCCAGCGGTGACTGGCTGGCGCATTCGTGCAGCCAGTCCATGAGTGCGTGCAGCCGCCTGGGCATGGGGTCCAGGGGCGGGTGGACCAGGTAGTAGTCATAGTGGCCGGACTGGGTAAAGCCGCCAAAGGGCAAGACCAGCTCGCCGCGGTCTATGCGCTTTTGCACCAATTGTTGGCGGCCTATCGCAAGACCAGCGTGGTTCATCGCCGCCACCACGCACAGGTCGGAGCGGTCGAAGGTGATGCCGCGCTCGGGCAGCAGCGCCAGCATGCCGTGCGCCCTGGCCCACAGCGTCCATTCGGCATCGCTGGCGGCGTTGTTCCAGGCCAGCGCGTCGTGCAGCAGGGTGCAATGGCGCAGATTGCCGGGCTGCTCCAGCAGGCCCAGGCGGCGGGCGTATTCGGGGCTGCAGACCGGCGCCATTTTCTCGTCCATCAGCTTGTGGCTGACCAGGCCCGGGAAGTCGCCATTGGCGTAATACAGCGCCAGGTCGATATTGCCGCTGCGAAAGTCGGCGTTGTCGTTGCCCACCCGGATATCCAGCGCGACCAGCGGGTAGCGTTCAGCAAAGTCCGCCAGCCTGGGCACCAGCCAGCATTGCGCGACCGATGGCCGCGCGTACAGCGCAATGGCGCCGGCAATTTCGGCCTGGGAGCTGGGCTGCAGTGCTTCGGACAGCTCGCCCACCGCGTGCTGCAGGATCTCGAAAATGCGTTTGCCGTCCTCCGTCAGGCACACCTGGCGCGTCAGGCGCTGGAACAGGCGCATGGACAAGGCGCGCTCCAGCCGGCCAATGCGGTGGCTGACCGCGCTCGGGGTCAGGCACAGCTCATCGGCGGCGCAGGCAAAGCTGAGGTGGCGGGCGGCCACCAGAAAGGTATAGAGGTTGGAAAACTGGCTGCTGTTGAGCCGCGAACCGACGCGGGGAGGAAGATTCAGCATGGCCATTCCTTCAGCTGCGAAAACGCCGCCGCGTCAGCGCCAGCGCCAGCCAGTAGGCCAGCACCGTGGTCAGCGCCAGCACCAGGCCGTGGCGCAGTGGGTGTGCGGGCCACTGGTCCATGAACATGGGGCGCACCAGCTCCACGGCATTGGTCAGTGGCAGCCAGTCCGAGGCGATGCGCACCGCCCAGGGCAGCTGCTCGCGCGGGAAGAACACGCCCGACAGAAACATCATCGGCGTGAGCACCAGCGTGAAGTAGTAGGTGAAGAAGTCATAGCCCGGCGCCAGCGCGTTGAAGATGAGCGCGATGCTGGCGAACATGATGCCCACGAACACCAGCACGGCCAGCGCCGCCAGCAGCTTCGGGCTGTGGCTGATGGACAGCGCCAGCATCACCCCCAGGATGGCCGTGGTCGTGAACAGCGCCTTGAAGGCGGCCCACAGCATCTCGGCCAGCAGCACGCTGTCCAGGCTGATGGGGGCGTTCATGATGCCGTCCCAGGTCTTTTGCACATGCATGCGCGAGAAGGCTGAGTACAGGGCCTCGAAGCTGGCGGCGTTCATGGCGCTCATGCAGATCGAGCCGCTGGCCAGGAACAGGATGTAGGGCACGCGCTGCCCGTCCACGGTCAGCTCGCCCACCAGCGCCCCCATGCCGTAGCCAAAGGCCACCAGCCACATCAGCGGCTCGGCGATGTTGCCCATCAGGCTGGGTATGGCCAGCTTGCGCCAGACCAGCAGGTTGCGCAAAAACACCGGCCACCAGCGCAGCGACAGGTCGGGGGCGCGCCAGAGGCTTGGATTCGTGTGGGGTGCGGGCATATCAACCATCCTCGCGGATCTGCCGGCCGGTGAGCTTGAGGAACAGATCTTCCAGGTTCGCCGGCCGGTGCAGAGTGCGCAGCTGCGGCTGGGCGGCCAGCGCCTGCAGCAGGGCGCGCGCATCCTGGGTGTAGAAGAACACCGTCTCGCCGCTGACCTCGATGCGCGCCGCCAGCGGGCGCAGCCGGGCGTCATGTGCCAGGGCCAGCGCGCCGTTGCCGTAGGCCTCGACCACCTCGCGTTCCAGGTGCTCTGCGATCAGCTCGCGCGGGCGGCCCTCGGCGATCTTGCGGCCATGGTCGAGCACCAGCAGGCGCGAGCACAGGCGCTCGGCCTCGTCCATGAAGTGCGTGGTCAGCAGGATGGACTTGCCCTGCTGCAGCAGTGTTTGCAGCCGCTCCCACATCAGGTGGCGCGCCTGCGGGTCCAGGCCCGTGGTGGGCTCGTCCAGCAGCAGCAGGCGCGGGTCGTTGACCAGGGCGCGCGCCAGCGACAGGCGCCGGCGCATGCCGCCCGAGAGCTGGCCCGGGCGCGCGTCGGCCTTGGGCGCGAGCGCGGCAAACTCCAGCAGCGGCGCGATGCGCGCGTCCATGGCTGCACCCTTGAGGCCAAAGTAGCGCCCGAACACGCGCAGGTTCTCGGCGCAGCTGAAATCGGGGTCCAGGCTGTCGAACTGTGCCACCACGCCCAGCTGCGCCTTGATGGCCAGCGCGTCACGCGGCATGGCCAGCGGCGCGGCGCCATGGCCGGGGTGGAAGTGCACGCTGCCGGCGTCGGGTGCGGTGAGCCCCAGGCAGATGCGTATGGTGGTGGTCTTGCCCGCGCCGTTGGGGCCGATCACGCCCAGGCATTCGCCGGGCGCGATGGTGAACGACACGCCGTCCACCACGGTGGCGGCGCCGTAGCGCTTGCGCAGGTTCTGGGCTTCGAAGAGCACGCTCATGCCCGTGATTGTGGGGGAAAGCGGCGCGCCTGGTGTTTGAAGCAAAAATAGCTGTTTGCGCCCATCCATCAAGCGCAAACAGCTATTGTTTTAATAGCTTTCTGTCAGTTGGTCACGCAGCTGAAGCTCTCGGCCTTGTTCACGTCGCCGCTGCCGCCATAGCGCGGCCAGCTGGGGTATTCGCACAACGGCCGGGTGCGGCCGGGGACGCCGGCGGTGTCGCTCACCACCTGGGCGGTGGGCGCCTGGCCCTGGGTGACCCAGGCGTCCAGGGCCTTGAGTGAGTCCCAGTTGGCGTTGAAGGCCGTGCTGGCGGCATGGCCGTAGCCCGGCACCTCGTAGTAGCGGGCAAAGTTCCTTACCGCCGCTTCGCCCATGGTTTGCTTCAGGCGCTCGTAGTACTGGGCGGTGGCGCGCGTGCTCACCAGCACATCGGCGGTGCCATGGGCCATCAGCAGCTTGCCGCCGCGCTGGTTGAAGGCCGCCAGGTTGGTGCTGTTGATGTCCTGCAGCCGGGTCAGATCGTTGATGCGCGTGGCCCAGGCGCCGGGGTTTTGCGGGTCGAGCGAGAGCGAATCAAAGCCCGCGTCGCGCGTCACGAAGTAGCGCACCCATTGATCCCAGAATACGGCCCAGTAGGGTGCGCTCAAGGGCGCCGGGCTGGCCGGGGGCGTCGTGTTCATGGCCAGCAGGGTCACGGTGGGCTGCAGCGGGCTGCTGCCGTCCTCGCCCAGTTCGGCCCCCCAGACGTTGAAGCCCGGGTACTGCGTCTCGCCGCTGCCCAGCGGGCTGGCGAAGGTGATGGCGCTGTTGTAGACCTTGAGCGCGGCGATCATGGCGTCGGACAGGCAGCCATCGCCCTCGTTGGCGCCGCTGGCGCAGCGCAGCGCCTTGCCGTTGTGTTGCGCCGTCGCCGGGTCGAACTGGGCGTTGCAGGCGTTGACGTTGCTGATGAGGCCATCGGAGACGCCGTCCAGACCATCGCATTGGGCCAGGGCCGCCTGGCGCACAAGCTTGCGCTGGGCGAGGCTGGGGTAGGCGCCGGGCTGGGCGAAGGCGCGGCTCAGGCGGCCGAATTGCAGGTCCAGGCTGGCGGCGTTCCAGGCCGGGTACCAGGAGATGACGCCGTCCCATTCGGCCGGCCATTTCTGCGCCACGGCCAGGGCCTCGCGCCCGCCGGTGGAGCCGCCGATGAAGTAGCGCCGCTCGGGCTTGCGGCCATAAAAGCGCGTGACGAGCACGTCGGCCACGTCGCTCACTTTCTTCAGCGCCGCGCCGGAGAAGTTGGCCACGGCCTCGTCATTCGTGCCAAAGCTGCCGTCGCGGCTGCCGGCGGCGCCCGCCTGGTGGCCGGAGTCGCTGGCGAACACGGCGTAGCCCTGGCTTAACAAGGGGTAGGGGGCCTGGGCCGCTGGTGCCGCGGCGTAGGTGTAGAGGCTGGGGATGCTGCCGTTGTAGCCGCCGCCGCCAATCATGACCACCTTGCCATTCCATTCCTTGGGCAGAAGCAGTCCCATTTTGATAGCTGGCGCCGCTGTATCCACGGGCGAAATGGCGATGTTTGCGCGTATCGACGCGGGGGGCTGCGCTCCGGTGGCGGCGGTGGGTGTCTCCACCGAGGTGACGGCCGCGCCCGTGGTCGGCAGGCCGATCTGGGCGGCGGCGACCTTCTGCCCCGCCAGATCCTTGCTGGAGCGGTCGAAGTCGAAGTGGTCCGAGCCGCCACAGGCGGCCAGAGCCAGTGCCGCGCCGGCCGTGGCCAGCAGCCGCATGCGGCGTGTCGATGGGGGGTGGAAGGCGAAGGCTTGCTGCATCTGCTTGTCTCCTTTGAAATGTGGCGGGCCGGGCGCATGCCGGCCGGCGGCCATTCTTGGAGTGATGCAGCACCCTGGGCAAGCGGGGTTTGCCGTTACGTAGTTCTCCATACCCCAAAATTGATGGGGTATGGTTTGGCTTCAAACGCTTGTCAGTTGTGCGCGGATAGCTATCAAAATTACTGAAACGCCACCTCGGCAAAGCTACGCAGCTTGCGGCTGTGCAGGCGCTGCGGGCCGCCGGCGCGCAGGATGTCGATGGCGCGCATGCCAATGCGCAGGTGCTGATCCACGCGCTCGCGGTAGAAATGGTTGGCCATGCCGGGCAGCTTGATCTCGCCGTGCAGCGGCTTGTCGCTGACGCACAGCAGGGTGCCGTAGGGCACGCGGAAGCGAAAGCCGTTGGCGGCTATGGTTGCGCTTTCCATGTCCAGTGCCACGGCGCGGCTTTGGCTGAAGCGGCGCTGGGGCAGGTTGTCGGGCAGCAGCTCCCAGTTGCGGTTGTCGGTGCTGGCCACGGTGCCGGTGCGCATGATGCCCTTGAGGTCGGTGCCGGCCATCTGCGTCACATCGGCCACGGCCTGCTGCAGCGCGACCTGGATCTCGGCCAGAGCCGGGATGGGCACCCACAGCGGCAGTTCGGCGTCCAGCACATGGTCTTCGCGCACATAGGCATGGGCCAGCACGTAGTCACCGAGCTGCTGGCTGTTACGCAATCCGGCGCAGTGGCCCAGCATCATCCAGGCATGCGGGCGCAGCACGGCGATATGGTCGGTGATGGTCTTGGCGTTGGCCGGGCCGACGCCGATGTTGACCATGGTGATGCCGCTGTTGTCGGCGCGCACCAGGTGGTAGGCGGGCATCTGCGGCAGGCGCGGCGGCGGCGTGCCGAGTTCGTCGCCGGCCTCGGGCGACAGGCCGGTGCGGCGCGTGACCACGTTGCCGGGCTCGATGAAGGCGATGTAGTCGCTGTCTGGCTTAGCCATCTCGGCATGGCCCAGGCGCACGAACACGTCGATGTAGAACTGGTAGTTGGTGAACAGCACGAAGTTCTGGAACCATTCCGGCAGCGTGCCGGTGTAGTGGCGCAGGCGGTGCAGCGAGTAATCCACGCGCGGGCCGGTGAACAGCGCCAGCGGCTGGGCCTCGCCCGCGCGCGGCGTCCAGGTGCCGTTGGCGATGCCGTCGTCCATGGCGCCCAGATCCGGCAGGTCGAACAGGTCGCGCATCAGCGTGCGCCGCTCGGGGCTGAGCTGGCCCTCGATATGGTCATGCTCGGCAAACGAGAAATGCACCGGGATCGGCTGCTGGCTCAAACCCACCTCCAGCTCCACCCCGTGGCTGGCCTGCAGCAGGCGGAACTGCTCCAGGTAATAGTCGGCAAACAGATCCGGGCGGGTGAGCGTGGTCTCGTAGTCGCCCGGCCCCTCGATGAAGCCGTAGGCCAGCTGCGTGGCGGCGCGCGCCACGCTGGTGATCTGCACGCGCACATAGGGGTAGCAGGCGCGCACATGGCCGGTGGGCGATTCACCGGTGACAAAGCGCTGCATGGCGGCGCGCAGGTGCTCGATCTGCTGCTGGTAGATCTGCTGCACCCGGGCCAGGGCGGCGGCGGGGTCGCTGTGCAGCGTGGCTTCGGAGAAGGGGGCGGTGATGGGTGGGGGGATGCAGGCCATGGGCATGATTGTCCATGGCCCGCTGTCACGCTTCTGTCATGGTTTGCGCGGGCGGCTGCATCTGCAGCCAGGCATGCGCGCTGCCCGCATCCATGGGTGCGGCAATGCCAAAGCCCTGGGCCAGCTCGCAACCCAGGCGCTGCAGCAGGCCCAGCTGCTCGGGCGTCTCCACGCCCTCGGCCACCGACTGCAGCTGCAGGCTGCGCGCCAGCTGCACGATGGCGGTGACGATGGCCACGTCCTCGCCGTCGCTGGGGGTGTCGATGACGAAGGATCGATCCACCTTGATCTTGTCCAGCGGGTAGCGTTTGAGGTAGGCCAGCGACGAGTAGCCGGTGCCGAAGTCGTCCACCGTCACGCCCACGCCCAGGGCCCGCAGCTCGTCCAGCGTGGTGCGCGCCTGCTCGGGCTGCTGCATCAGCGTGGTCTCGGTGATCTCGATCTCCAGGTACTGCGCGTCCAGGCCGGTGTCGGCCAGCACCTGCTTGATTTCACCGACGAGGTCGCGCTGGCGAAACTCCATGGCCGACACGTTCACCGCCACCGGCACGCGCGCCAGTCCCTCGTCCTGCCAGGCCTTGATTTGGCGGCAGGCCTCGCGCAGCACCCAGCGGCCTATGGGGGTGACCAGGCCGCGCGACTCGGCCAGGGGGATGAACTCGTCCGGCCCCAGCAGGCCGCGTTCGGGGTGCTGCCAGCGCACCAGGGCCTCGAAGCCCGTCAGCCGCCCGGTGCTGACCTCGATCTGCGGCTGGTAGTGCAGGCGCAGCGCGTCCTGCGGCACGGCCGCGCGCAGCAGGTGCTCCTGCTGCAGCGCCTCGGCCGGCTGCCCCAGCATGTAGGGCGCGTAGAACAGGTGCGTGCCGCGCCCGCCCTCCTTGGCGTAGTGCATGGCGGCGGCGGCGTGGCGCAGTAGCTCGTCGGGGCTGTAGCCGTCCTCGGGCAGCATGCTGATGCCTACCGTGGCCGAGATCGACAGCTGCGTGCCGCCAATCTCATACGCGGCGCTCAGGCGCCGGATCAGCGCGTCCGCCATGTCGGCCGCCGAGCCGCGGTAGCGCAGGTCTGGCAGCAGCACCACGAACTGGTCGCCGCCGGCGCGGGCGATGAAGTCGTTGCCGTTCACGCCCTCCTGCAGGCGCCGCGCCATCTCGCACAGCAGCCGGTCGCCGGCCTCGTGGCCCAGCGAGTCGTTGACGGTCTTGAAATGATCCAGGTCGATGAACAGCACGGCCATGCGCGCCTGGCGCTGCTCGGCCTCCACGGCCTCGCGCGCCAGCTGGCGCATCAGGTGGCGGCGGTTGGGCAGCTGGGTCAGGGTGTCGTGCTGGGCCAGAAAGCGGGCATGCTCCTGCTCCTCGCGCCGCGCCGTGATGTCGCGCATGATGACCACGCGCTGCGTGCCATCCTGCTGCGGCAGGGTCTTGCCCACGGCCTCTATGGGAATGGCGCGACCGCTCTTGTGGTACAGCGCCAGCTCGTACGGGTGTTCGCGCGCGCGGCGCGTGTACTCCATGGACACCGCGCGGTACTCGGGCAGGATGAAGTCGAAAATCGAGCGGCCCAGGACTTCGGCCAGCGTGTAGCCGGTCATGCGCAGGGCGGCGGCGTTGGCGTCGATGATGGTGCCGTCCCGATGGAACACCAGACCCTCCTCAGTGACCTCGGCAAACCGGCGCATGCGTTCCTCGCTCTGGCGCAGGGCGTTTTCGGCCTGGCGGTGGCGGCTGATGTCGTTCACCAGCACCATCAGGCCGACCACGGCGGCCTGGCCATCGCGCATGCGCTGGTCGGGGTGCAGGCTGAACTCCAGCACGCGCATGCTGCCGTCGCCCTGCTGGCGTTGGCAGACATGCTGCACGGCCTCGCCGGCGAGTGCGCGCTGCACACAGGGTTGCATTTGTTGCCAGGTTTCGCTGTCCAGCACCTCTTGTGCCGAGGTGCCGGCCAGGCTGTCCAGCGCCCGGCCGACATAGTCGGCAAAACGCTGGTTGGCAAAGCTGCAGCGCAGTTGGTGGGCGTCGTAATACGCCAGCATCACCGGCACCGTGTCGGCCACCAGGCGCAGCAGCGTATCGCAGGCGTGGCTACCCGTGCCGGTCAAGTCCGAGGTGGAGGAGGTCGGTGACATGGGTGGTGGGCGGTGTAACCGCCATTTATAGCGGATTGCCGGCGCTTTGACGATGTGGCAAGTGCATACTTTGCGCCATGCCACCTACTGTTACCGGATTGTTGCAAGTCCCTGCCTGGATGACGCCGCACAACCTGCTGCGCGCCTCGGTGGGCGTGGCGCTGCTGACCATCGTCCTCAAGACCCTGGCCTGGTGGGTCAGCGGCTCGGTGGGGCTGTTGTCGGATGCGCTCGAATCCTTTGTGAACCTGGCCGGCGCGCTGTTCGCCCTCACCATGGTCACGGTGGCGCAGCAGCCGCCGGACGCCGAGCACCCCTATGGCCACCACAAGGCGGAGTATTTCTCGGCAGGCTTCGAGGGCATCCTCATCGTCGGCGCCAGCATGGCCATCCTGTGGGCGGCCGCGCTGCGCCTGCTGCACCCGCAGCCGCTGGAGCAGCTGGGCTGGGGCCTGGGCCTGTCCCTGGTCAGCACGGCCTGCAACGGCCTGCTGGCCTGGGCCATGTTCCGCTCGGCGCGCGTCTACCGCTCGGTGGCGCTGGTGGGGGATGCGCGCCATCTCATCACCGATGTCTGGACCTCGGTGGGCGTGGTCGTGGGCCTGGTGGCCGCCGGTGCCACCGGCTGGCTGTGGCTCGATCCGCTGGTGGCCATTGGCGTGGCGCTGAACATCCTGAAGGAGGGCGTGCAGCTGGTCTGGCGCTCGGCCCAGGCTCTGATGGACGAGGCCGTGGAGCAGGAGCTGCTGGCACAGATCGAGGCCGCGCTGCAGCGCCACGCGCAGGCCGCGGGTGGCCATGTGTACTTCGACAACCTGACCTCGCGCCGGGCCGGCGCGCGCAGTTTTCTCGACCTGCACATGCATGTGCCGGCGCATTGGACGCTGGGCCGCGCCGCCGCCGCGCGCGCCGCCGTCGAGGCCGAGCTGATGGACATGGTGCCCGGCCTGTACGCCACCATTGAGCTGCTGCCCGAGGGTGCGGAAACCGTTTTTGAGCAAACCGAGGCACAGGAGAAGGCGACGTGATGGGACTGTTGCAGCGCGTGCGCCAGGCGCGCGTGGAGGTGGCGGGCGAGGTGGTGGGCCAGATCGGCCCCGGCCTGCTGGCCCTGGTATGCGCCGAGCAGGGCGACGGCGAGGCCGAGGCCGGCCGCCTGCTGGCCAAGCTGCTCAAGCTGCGCATCTTTGCCGACGCCGCCGGCAAGATGAATCTGAGCCTGCAGGACGTGGCTGGCGGCCTGCTCATCGTCAGCCAATTCACCCTGGCCGCCGATACCACCAGCGGCAACCGCCCGGGCTTCAGCCAGGCCGCCACCCCGGCCGAGGGCGAGCGCCTGTACGACTACTTCGTCGCCCAGGCGCGCGCCGTTCACCCGCAGGTGGCCACGGGCCGCTTTGGCGCCGACATGCAGGTGCACCTGGTCAATGACGGGCCGGTGACGATACCGCTGCGCATGGTGCCGACAGGCAATTGATTGCTATTCAAAATATAGCTTGATGCGCTTTATCCATAAGTGCTTGAGGCACTTTTGCTGCGCGGCCTGCTGCTGTGGCAATTGTCTTAAACAAACATATATATGTGGTTTTTTCGCTTTGCACTAACATATATGCAATGTCAAAGCGATCTTCTAGCCTGGTTGCCATGCCGCCCGCCGTGCTGGCGCAGCTGCGCGCGCTGGGCGAGAACCTGGCCATTGCGCGCAAGCGCCGGCGCGAGAGCGTGAAGTCGTGGGCGCAGCGCATCGGTGTCTCGGAGCCCACGCTGGCGCGCATGGAAAAGGGCGACCCCAGCGTCTCCATGGGCGTGTATGCGACGGCCCTGTGGCTGATGGGGCGCTCGCCGGCGCTGCCCGAATGCGCCGCGCCCGAGCATGACCGCGGCGCGCTGGAAGACGCCGTGCGTGCCGCCCGGGCGCGCTCGGTGCGCCGGCGGCCGTCGCTCTACGGCGCGGCGCCCAAACCCCCGGCGGATGAAGGCGGAACGCCATGACGGCCTTTGACCTGCAGCACTACCAGCCTGGCGAGCAGCTCTACCTGTGGTGGCTGGCCAACCCGGCGGCGCCGCGCCTGATCGGTGAGCTGCGCATGGCGCGCAGCCTCAAGGGCGTGTCGCTGCTCTATGCGCCAGCGTGGCTGGCCAGCGGCTTTGCGCTCAGCGAAGACCTGCCGTTGATGCCGGGAGAGTTCTTCCCGCACGATAAGGAAAGCGCCGCCGGCGCCGTCGACGACGCGCGGCCCGACCGCTGGGGCGAGCGCGTCATCCGCATGCTGGACAAGCCGCCGCGCCTGGCCGTGCTCGACTTCTTGTTCTTTGCCGGCGACGAGCGCTTTGGCGCCCTGGGCGTGTCCGTCTCGGCCAGCGACTACCTGGCGCGCGTCACCGGCCCGCTGCCGCGCCTGGCCGATGCGCAGGAAGTGCACAAGCTGGTGGCGCAGATTCTGGCTGGCGAACCCGTGGCGCCAGACAGGCGGCGCCTGATCGCGCCGGGCGCCACCCTGGGCGGCGCACGCCCCAAGGCGCTGCTGGAGCTGGACGGCCACCCCTGGGTGATCAAGTTCAACGAGCCGGGCGAGGCCGTCGACATGCCGCTGGTCGAGCACGCCGCCATGACGCTGGCGGCGCACGCGGGCATACACGCCGCGCCCACGCGACCCGTGCCGCTGCAGCGGGGCCACGCCGTGGCCGTGCGCCGCTTCGACCGCGTGGGGGGGCTGCGCCGCCACGCACTTTCGGCCAACGTGGCGCTCAAGGCCGCGGGCGAGGCGCCGGGCTACCCCGAGCTGGCCCAGTGGCTGCGCCGGCGCGGCGTTACGGCAGGCGGGCACAACCTGCAGCAGATGCACGAGCTGTTTCGCCGCATGGTCTTCAACATCCTCATCGACAACACCGACGACCACGAGAAGAACCACGCGCTGCTGATGACCGACAGCGGCGAGTACATCCTGTCGCCCGCGTTCGACGTGTTGCCCTCGGGTCAGGCGCTGGGCTATCAGCAGATGCGCGTGGGCGCGGCGGGCGCGGATGCCACGCTGGACAACGCCCTGTCGCAATGCGCGCAGTTTGGCCTGAAGCGGCCCGAGGCCGTGGCCCAGCTGCGGCAGGTGTGCGCGGTCGTGCAGGGCTGGCAGGCGCACTTTGCCAGCGTGGGCGTGACGGCGGCCGACATCGAATCGCTGGCGGGCCAGATCGACCGGCCGTTTTTGCGCGACCAGCGGCTGGCATTTCAGCGCTGATGCTCTGTAAACAATAGCTTTCAGCGCTTGTGTATTGGCGCTGATGGCCGGTTTTTATTTGGGGCGGCTACTGCTTCCAGAAAAACAGCCCCGCCATCACCAGCCCGGTGGCGACTATGCCCCAGCGCAGCGCCGGCGCCGGCAGGCGGCGCGCCACGCGGGCGCCCCAGTAGCCGCCCAGGGTGGCGGCAATCATCATGATGAGCGCCTGCTGCCACTGCACGATGCCGCCGGCGGCGTAGATGGCCACGGCGATGGCGGTGAGCAGGGCCGAGACCAGGTTCTTCATGCCGTTCATGGCGTTGAGCTGGGTCTGGCCCAGCAGGCCGAACAGTGCCAGCAGCAAGATGCCCAGGCCACCGTTGAAGTAGCCGCCGTAGGCCGCCACGGCCAGCGTGCCCAGGCCGGCCTTGGCGGCGCTGGCCGGGTGCGCGCCGGCGCCGAGCCACTGGCGCAGCTGCGGGCCAAACGCAAACAGCGCGGTGGCGGCGAGCAGCAGCCAGGGGATGATCTTCTTGAAGGTGGCGTCGGGCGTGACCAGCAGCAGCGCCGCCCCGGCCGAGCCGCCGACGAGCGACAGCAGCACCACGGCGCGCATCGACAGCCCCGGCGGCGGCGCCATGTCCTCGCGAAAGCCCCAGGCGCTGGCCATGTAGCCGGGCAGCAGTGCCACGGTGCCGGTGGCGTTGGCGACCACCGGCGGCACACCGGTGAAGACCAAGGCTGGCAGCGTCAAAAAGCTGCCGCCGCCGGCGACGGCGTTGAGGGCGCCGGCGACGAAGGCAGCGGCAAGCAGGAGGGCGGTGTCGAGCATGGGGGGTAAGTGCTCAATGGTCAGTAGTAAGTGGTTGGTGGCGGCGCTGTCGTTATTCACGACTTGCCACTCACCATTTACCACTTACCCAAGCGACAGATATGGATCCGCAAACCCCAACTCTTCCATGATGGCCGTCTCATACGCCTCCATCTCCCGCGCGTCCTCGTCGCTGGTTTCATGATCCCAGCCCTGGGCGTGCAGGGTGCCGTGCACCAGCAGGTGGGCGTAGTGTTCTTCCAGCGTCTTGTTCTGCTCGCGCGCCTCGCGCTCGACCACCGGGGCGCAGAGCACCAGGTCGGCGGCCACGGTCGGCTCCTGCTGGTAGTCGAAGGTCAGCACGTTGGTGGCGTAGTCCTTGTGGCGGTAGTCGCGGTTGAGCTGCTGGCCTTCCTCGGCTCCGACGATGCGCACGGTGATTTCGGCGTCCATGGCCAGGGCGTGGCGTATCCAGCGTGCCACCTTGTGGCGCGGCAGCTGGGCGCGGTGCTGCGTGGCATCGCGCGCGAACTGCAGGGAGAGGGTCAGTTGATTCAGTGCCAAATTGGCCTCCAACGCCTGTGTATCATGCGCAAATAGCTATTAAAACAGGAGTTAGTTGCCGGTGCGGCGGCGGCTGCCCTGGGCGTCGTAGGCGTCCACGATGCGCGCCACCAGCGGGTGGCGCACCACGTCGGCGCTGGTGAAGCGCGTGATGGCGATGCCCTGCACGCGCTTGAGCACCTGCTCGGCGTCGATCAGGCCGGAGAGCTGGCCCTTGGGCAGATCGATCTGGCTCACGTCGCCCGTGACCACGGCGCGTGCGCCAAAGCCGATGCGCGTGAGGAACATCTTCATCTGCTCGGGCGTGGTGTTCTGGGCCTCGTCCAGGATGACGAAGGCGTTGTTCAGCGTTCGGCCGCGCATGAAGGCCAGCGGCGCGATCTCCAGCGCATTGCGCTCGAAGGCCTTCTGCACGCGGTCAAAACCCATCAGGTTGTACAGCGCGTCGTACAGCGGGCGCAGGTAGGGGTCTACCTTTTGCGTCAGGTCGCCGGGCAGAAAGCCCAGGCGCTCGCCGGCCTCCACCGCCGGGCGGGTGAGCACGATGCGCTGCACCTGGCTGCGTTCCAGCGCATCGACGGCGCAGGCCACGGCCAGGTAGGTCTTGCCGGTGCCGGCCGGGCCTATGCCGAAGGTGATGTCGTGCGCGGCGATGTTGGCCAGGTAGCGGCCCTGGGTGGGCGTGCGCGCGCGCAGGTCGGCGCGGCGCGTGGTCAGCGGGGCCGGGCTGCCCTCTTCGTCCATCATGCTGGCGTCGCCGGCCAGCATCAGCTGCAGGTGATCCTCCTTGATGGCGTGGTCGGCCATTTCGTACAGCGCCTGCAGCAGTTCCATGGCCTGGGTGGCGCGGGCCTTGGGGCCGTCCACCTTGAACTGCTCGTGGCGGTGGGCGATCTTGACCTGCAGCGCGTTCTCTATGGTGCGCAGGTGTACATCGGCCGGGCCGCACAGGTGCGACAGGCGGGTGTTGTTGTGGGGGGTGAAGGTGTGGCGCAGGATCACGCTGATAATTCCCTGGATGGCCGCGTTGACTGCGGTAAAGGATTGGGATGATAGGCAAATTGACGGGCCAGCTGCTGGAGAAGAACCCCCCCGAGGTGCTGCTGGACTGCCACGGCGTGGGCTACGAGGTGCTGGTGCCCATGAGCACCTTCTACAACCTGCCCGGCGTGGGCGAGCAGGTCAGCCTGCTGACCCAGTTCATCGTGCGCGAGGACGCGCAGCTGCTCTACGGCTTTGCCACGGCGCCAGAGCGCCAGGCGTTTCGCGAACTCATCAAGATCAGCGGCGTGGGGCCGCGCACGGCGCTGGCGGTGCTCTCGGGCATGGGCGTGGCTGATCTGGCCCAGGCCGTGTCGCTGCAGGAGGCCGGGCGCCTGGTCAAGGTGCCGGGCATAGGCAAGAAGACGGCCGAGCGCCTGCTGCTGGAGCTCAAGGGCAAGCTGGGTGTGGACATCGGCGTGCGGCAACATCTGGTTAACGATGCGCAGGCCGACATCCTGCAGGCGCTGCAGGCGCTGGGCTATAACGACAAGGAGGCCGCCGCCGCCCTGAAGGCGCTGCCGGCCGACGTAGGCGTGAGCGATGGCATCAAGCTGGCGCTGAAGTCGCTGGCCAGATAAATCATGTGGCAGGGCCATGGAGGTGTGACGATGGTTGCCGGAAAAACAATAGGGTGGGCGCTGCCGGTGGCCGCCCTTCTGGCCGCGTGCGGCGGCGGCGGCGGTACCGATGTCGATGGTGGTGGTGGCGGTGGCCCCGGCCTTGCCATCCCGACCTGGAGCCAACGCATAGAGCCTTTTGAGCCCAAGGCCGCAGCCCTCAAAGGCGTGGCCCAGGGCTCTACGTCAAGCCGCGCCATGGCCCAGGCCGGCGCCACACGGGTGATTGCGCTAGCGCCGCTGCAGCGCGCGACGCCAGAGCGCGCCGCCGCTGCGGGCAGCGCGGGCGCGCCGCGCCAGATCGGCACGGCGCGTGCCGTGGCAGAGACGGTCGATGTGGCCCGCACCGCCGCGCTGCTGCCATGGCGGCCCACGGCGCGCGGCACGCAGGTGGCGGCGCTGCGCTTTGAGTCGCCAGGCGCGCGCGGTCTGCGCCTGGGCGTGCTGGTGCAGGCGCTGCCGCCGGGGGCGGTGCTGCGCTTTTATGCAGCAGCAGCCGAAGACGCCGTGCAGCTGAGCGCCGAGCAGCTGCAGGCCGTGGCCGAGCGCAACGCCAGCGCGGGTGCCGACGCGACGCTGGCGCGCACCTACTGGAGCCCGGACTTTGGCGGCGCGCAGACCACGCTGGAGGTGGAGATTCCCGCAGGCGCGGCGCCCGCCACCGTGCGCCTGGCCGTGCCGCGGCTGTCGCACTTCACATCGACGGCGGCCGAGGCCGAGGCCGCCTTTACCACCAAGGCCGCAGTCGCCGGCTGCCTGGTGGACGTGAGCTGCCACCCCGATTACCTGGAGCAAAGCCGCTCCGTGGCGCGCATGACCTATGTGGCCGAGGACGGTGGCGCCTTTTACTGCACCGGCACGCTGCTCAACGACATGGCCTCCAGCGGCACGCCGTATTTCCTGTCGGCCCAGCACTGCATCAGCAGCCAGGCGGTGGCCTCGACGCTGGAGACCGACTGGCTGTACCGGTCGGCCAGCTGCGGCAGCGCCGCGGAGAACCCGGCCAGCCGGCGCCTGACGGGCGGCGCCCGGCTGCTGTACGCATCGGCCGGCACCGACACCGCCTTCATGCGGCTGAACGACCCGCTGCCCGCCGGCGTCGTCTACGCCGGCTCGTACTACGGCGGCGTACCCATTGGTACGGCGCTGGCCAGCCTGCACCACGCGGAGGGCGGGCTGCAGTCCATCAGCCTGGGCAGCGTGCTGCGCTACAGCAACTGTGGTGACGAAAGCTGCACGGCCACCAGCGGCGAGACCGGCAACTACCTGGCGCTCACCTGGCAGCAGGGCAGCACCGAGGGCGGTAGCAGCGGCTCGGGCGTGTTTGTCACCATTGGCGCCCGGCGCTACCTGGCGGGTCAGCTGCATGGCGGCTCGGCCAGCTGCGCCAGGCCCGATGGCACGGACTATTACGGGCGCTTTGACCTGAGCTACCGCGCTGCGCTCAAGAACTGGCTCAATCCCTGAGGGCCTTCACCCCACCAGCACCAGCACCAGCCCCGGCGGCAGGCTGTCGCCCAGGCTGAGGCGGCGGTCCTCGGCGTTCATTTCCTGCACCTGGGCGACCTGGGCCAGCCAGCGCTCGGGCGCGCCGCTGGCGCGCAGCTTGTCCAGGACCCGGGCGCGCTGGGCCTCGTCCAGATCCAGCAGGCGCTCGCCCGTCATGCGCGCGATCTGCACGGCGGCGAACATGGCGGGCTCGTTCTTGCGCCAGTCCTGGGCCAGCGTGGCCTGCAAGAACTCTTGTGCGGCCTCGGGCGGCATGACCAGATGGGCGTTGGCCGCCAGCGGCGCGCGCGCCGCCAGGCGGCCTATGGCCCACCAGGTGTGGGGCGGCTCGTCGGGGCGCTTGAGGCGCTCAAGCATCCACCGGCCCATCTCCTGGCGGTACTGCCAGGGCACGGCCTCCATCGCGGCAAACAGGCGCAGCATGTCGTCGTAGCTGCCCCAGCGTGACTTGGCGCCGCGCTGCACGGTCTGTTGCATGCGGCCGGCCACGTCTTCGAGCACCTGCATCTGCTGGGCTTCATCGAGGCCCGCGGCCACGCGGCGCCACAGCACCCACCATTCGGTCCAGTTGGCGCCCTCCTGGCTGTGGCCCAGGCCCTGGGCGTAGAGCGGCCACAGCTGCTGCAGGCGCCAGCCGTCCAGCTCGGCGCCCAGGCCGGGGCGCAGGCACCAGCCGGCCAGGTTGAGCCACACGCGCTCATGCTCGGCGCTGCGCCGGCGGCGCTTGGCACGCGCCAGCAGGGCGTCGAACAGCGTGCGCAAGAGCGGCAGCGGCCAGGATTCGCGCGGGCCCAGGGTCTTTTCCAGCGTGGCGCGCAGCTGGCGTACCTCTTTGGGCGACACATCCTGGGTCTGGTTGCCGAAGATGCGGTCGATCTGGGCGATGGCTGCGTCTAGCGCGCCCCTCACCCCTGCCTCTCCCCAGAGGGGCGAGGGCGACCGGTCGGCTGGGGGTTTTGCGCCCTCTCCCTCTGGGAGAGGGTGAGGGCCGGCCCCGCGCACGGCGAACGGCAGCAGCCAGGACTGGCCCGCGTCCTGCGTGTCGATGCAGCGCAGCTCCAGCACACCCACCTCGCTGATGCAGGCCTGCAGCTCTACCTGCACCTGCGCCTTGTCGCGCCCCTCGGGGGCCGGCAGCACGGTGGCCAGCGGCGGCAGTTCCACCCAGCCCTCGCCGTCCAATGCGGCGATCTGCCCGGCCTGGGCCTGGCCGGCGCTGCGCGCGACCAGCGCAAAGCGCACCGGCTGGCCCAGCCGCAGCGCAAAGCGCCGGCCGGCCAGCACCATGCGGGTGCCCTCCTCGGTGCCGCGCGGCAGCAGGCAGATGCCCTGGGGCGCGGCGCCGGCCTGGCCCGGCAGCACCAGCCAGTAGCTGCGCGCCGCGCCGCCGCCTATGCGTGGAACTATTGTTTTACTAGCTGCTTGCGCTTGTCCAGTAAGCGATGGTGGCCTTTTTGACTCATATTCCGCCAGCCCATGGGCGGCCGCGCCGCGCGCCACGGCCCAGTCCGGGTGCGGGTTGTGCAGTACCCGCAGGGGGGCACCGCGCCACTCGCCCAGCTGTTCGGTCAGGCGCTGCACCAGCGCATGGGCATGGAACACGCCGCCGTTGAGCAGCAGGGTGTCGGGCAGTTCGCCCGCCGCATGCTGGGCCAGGAACAGCGCCAGATGGCGCGAAATGGCCGCGTCCGCCGGGTAGGGCAGGCTTAAGGTCCGCAGCGCGCCCTGGCGCCGCGCGGGCTGGTCGGTGATCTGCGCGGGCGGTAAAAAGCCTTCGACCACCGCCTGGCGTACCGCGTCGCGCGTCAATGTGGCGGATCGTGTCTGCGCCAGCAGTTGCGAGCCGCCGCCCAGCAGCGTCACGGCCACGGATTCGGGTGCGTTGGCGGCCAGCAGCTGCTCCTTGGCCAGGCGGCAGCGCTGCACCAGCTGGGCAAAGCGCGCGGCGGGCAGGCGCTGGCCTTCGCCGGCAAACTGCGGCTCCAGGCCATGCGCCAGGGCCAGATCCATGTTGTCGCCGCCCAGCATCAAATGCTCGCCCACGGCCGTGCGCGTCAGCAGCGGCAGGCCGCCGCCTGGTGCTGCTTCCACCCGGATCAGCGTCAGGTCGGTGGTGCCGCCGCCCACGTCCAGCACCAGCACCAGGCGGCTGTCTTGCAGTTGCTCGGCGAGTTGAGAGCCCTGCAGCACCAGCCAATCGTGAAACGCGGCCTTGGGTTCTTCGAGCAGCTGCACCCGGGGCAGGCCGGCCAGCTGCGCCGCCTGCAGCGTGAGCGCGCGCGCGCCCTCGTCGAAGGAGGCGGGCACCGTCAGCACCACCAGCTGCTCGGCCAGCGGCGCATCGGGGTGCGTTGCATCCCAGGCGGCGCGCACATGCGCCAGGTAGCTGCTGGAGGCCTGCAGCGGCGAGACCTTGGCCACATCCTGGCCCGCGCCCCAGGGCAGTATCGGCGCGGTGCGGTCCACACCGGCGTGCGACAGCCAGCTCTTGGCACTGGCCACCAGCCGCCCCGGCACGGCCGCGCCGAGGTCACGCGCCCAGCGGCCGATGACGGCCGGGGTCTGCTCGGTTGCGTCCTGCGCCGGCCAGGGCTGGCGCCAGGCATCGCCCAGCTCGCCGGGCGCGGCCTGGTAGCGCGTGGAGGGCAGCAGTGGCTGCTCTTGCACCTCGGCCGCCGAGATGCGCTGCGCCAGCGGCAGCAGCGCGATGTCGGCCACGCCGCCATCCAGCGGTACATGGGCCACCACGGTGTGGCTGGTGCCCAGGTCTATGCCGACGGCGTGGCGCGCGGCCGCTGGTTGGGGCGGCGGGGTCATGGCCTGCGTTCAGCGCCTACAGCACCGTCCAGTCGGTGACAAAACCGTCGGGGCGGCGGAAGGTGTCGTTGAGCAGCATGTCGGGCGGCAGATCCAGCGAGTAGCCGCGCCCGGGCAGCGGCTGCTCAAACCATTTCTTGTAGATCTGGCGCGCCGTGCCGTCGCGGTACAAGTCCTTCATGGCCTGGTTGACCAGGTTTTGAAAGTCCGGCGCGTACTTGGACACCAGCGGCGCCAGCGGCTCCACCGACAGGCGCGCGCCCACCACCTTCACCGTGCCCTTGAGCAGGCGGGCCTGGTCGATGAGGGAGATGTCGTCCGAGACAAAGGCGTCGGCGCGCCCCTGGGCCACGGCCTTGGCGCCTTCCTCGGTGCTGGCCACGGTGACCAGGGTCAGCCCCGGCTGGCGCTCGCTGACCTGCTGGCCGGTGCTGCCGTTGATCACCGCCACGCGCGCCTGGCCCATTTGCGCCAGTTGCTGGCGCGTGTCGTTGGCGCGCACCAGCATGCGCGCGCCGGCGTAGTAGTAGGTCAGGCCAAAGGCCACGCGCTCGCGCCGCGCCTTGGTGTTGGTGGAGTCGGCGCATTCCAGCTGGATCTTGCCGTCGGCGATGCGGTCAAAGCGCTCGGCGATCGTCACCGGCACATAGTGCAGCTGCAGCGCCGGCAGCTTGAGCTGGCTTTGGATGCGCGCGGCCAGCTGCTGGCACAGCTCGACCGCATAGCCCACGGGCTTGCCGCCCTCGCCGGCGTAGGACAGCGGGGCGGCGTCCAGGCGATAGCCAATGGTGAGCTGGCCGCTGGACTGGATCTTGGCCAGCGTGGCGTCGGCGGCCCAGGTGGGCAGGGCCAGGGCGGCGATGGCGCCCGCGGCCAGCCAGTGCTTGAAGAAGGAATGCATGTGGTGCCTGCTTGAACGGTGGTTCAGGTTGGGAAAATTGCTGCTTCCCGGGTGGGGATATGCCGCGGGCGCCGGGTTTGAGTGGCGTGCGGCAGTATCAAATGTAACCGTACGTTCAGATTCCCTCGGTTTGTGACCGTACGTCGAACTCCACCTTCCAGCGCTCGCTGCCCCCCACCGGCACGGCCAGCAGCTCCAGCGTGCCGATGTCGGTCACGCGCGCGAGCAGTTGCACGGCCACCACCTCGCCCGGCGTGCGGCCTTCGGCGGGCAGCTGGGCTTCGATCTGCTGCAGCTCCACCAGCTCCTCGGGGCCCCAGAAGTCGAGCACGCTGCCCACGGCGTCCTGGCGGCGCATGCTGGAGCCAAAGAAGCGCAGGCGCACCGGCTGGCCCACCACCAGGCCGAATTCCTGGGCGTCCAGCGCCACCTCCGTGCCCTCCTCCATGCCAAAGGGCGCCAGGCACAGGGCGCTGATGGGCGGCTCCATGCCGGGGATGGCGGGCATGTTGCTCTCCACGCCGACGTAATAACTCTGCGCCGTGCCGCCGCGTATGCGCACGCCGCGGCCGCGCCGCACATGGCCGTAGTAGGCGGCGCCACGCGCCACGGCCAGGTCCAGGTTGGCGCCCTCCAGCAGGCGCGCGGGCGGCGCGCCCTCGGCGCTGAGCCAGCCGTTCACGACCTCCAGGATGCGCTGCTCGATCTGTCGCGCCTTCAGCACCCCGCCGTTGAACAGAATGGCCGTGGGGTGCAGAAAGCTCGCGCCCGGCTGGCCCTGCAGGCCCTCGACCTGCTCCACGGCGCCGGCCTGGCGCGACAGAAAGGCCGCCAGGTGGCGCGTTACCGCCGCGTCCTGCGCATAGGGCAGGCCCAGCTGCGTGAGCGCGGCGCGGGCGCGGGTCTGCGGCTTGTCGCTGACCGCGACCGGGGGGAAGAAGCCCTCCACCAGCAGTGCCAGCACCTCGGCACGCGTGACCTCGGTGCGGATGCTGCCGCCGATCAGTTTGCTGCCGCGGCTGGGCACGACCACGGGCACGGCCTGCAGGGCTTCGTCGGCCAGCAGCTGCTCCTTGGCGGCGCGGCAGCCGTGCGCCAGGGCGCGGGTCTGCCAGGCGTCCAGCTGCCGGCCCTCGGCCGCCAGTTTGCGCGCCACGCCGTAGGCCAGGGCCAGATCCATGTTGTCGCCGCCGAGCAATATGTGCTCGCCCACGGCCACGCGCTGCAACTGCAGGTTGCCGCCCTGCTCCAGCACGGCGATCAGCGACAGGTCGGTGGTGCCGCCGCCCACGTCCACCACCAGGATCACGTCGCCATGCGCCACCTGCTTGCGCCAGCCGCCGCCGCTGGCCTGAATCCAGCTATAGAGCGCGGCCTGGGGTTCCTCCAGCAGGGTCAGCTGCTGGTAGCCGGCGGCGCGGCAGGCCTCGGCCGTCAGCTCGCGCGCGGCCGGGTCGAAGGATGCGGGAATGGTGACGGTGATGTCCTGCTGGTCGAACGGCGCCCCGGGGTGGGCCGCGTCCCAGGCCTGGCGCAGGTGCTGCAGGTAGCGGGTGCTGGCGGCCAGGGGGGATATGCGCTCTACCTCGGGCGGCGCGTCGGCCGGCAGCAGCGGCGCGCGCCTATCCACGCCGGGGTGGCAGAGCCAGCTCTTGGCGCTGGCCACCAGGCGTATCGGCGTGGCCGCGCCGCGCTGGCGCGCGAACTCGCCGGCTACGGCATCCTGACTGGCGCCCCAGGGCAGGGCCAGGTCGGCGGGGCTGAGCTCGCTCTCGTGCGGCAGGTAGAGGAAGGAAGGCAGCAGCGGGCGGCCTTCCACGCTGGCCGGGGCTGTGAGCTGGGGAACGTCCAGCACCTGCTGCACGACCTGCTCGCCATCGCTGGCCTGCATGTCCACATAGGACAGGGCGCAATGCGTGGTGCCCAGGTCGATTCCAATGGAAAATCGGGCCGTAGCGCCCGTGGGTAATGCGCTATCAGCTATTGTTTCTATAGTCACAGCTCCACCTCCGCCTGAGCGATGATGGCGGCGGCCCTGGCGTCGGTCAGCTGCGGCAGGCGCACTTGGGTCACCTGCCAGCCGCGGTGGCTCAAGGTGCCGGTGAACGGCGCCTGGCCGACCACGTTGCCCGTCAGGCGCACGGCGGCGGCGTCAAAGCCGGCGGCCAGCGTGACGCGGCTGCCCTCGGCCTCGGCTCGCACGGGCGCCAAAGTGAAATGCTCGGCCAGCAGCTTGCGGCAGCCGCCATGCACCACGCGCGCGGCGGCGCCGATCTCGGCGTCGCTGTAGGGCGCCACGTCCTCTTGGATGAAGTCCACGAAACGCGCCTCGCGCTGTAGCAGGCCCAGCAGTTGCAGGGCGGCGGTGTCGGTGGCCACCTCCACGCGGCGTTCCACGATCTTCTCGACCGGCACCTCGATGCGGGTCTCGATGATCTTTTCCACCGGCACCTCCACGCGCACCTCGCTGGGCGGTACATCTGCCGCCAGGGGTTCGCCCGTGCGCAGGCGGTGGATGTCGCCGGCCAGGCGGGCGTTGGCCAGGATGGCGAAAAAGCTGCCGATGGCGATGGCCACGCGGCTGAGGAAGGATGGGTGTATCGGGGTGCTCATGCGGTTCTCGCTGCGAGAAGGGGACGCCGGGCCAGGGGCCACGGATGCTGGAAAAGAGTCACGGGCGCGCGCCCGTGAAAGGGGGCGATGTTACCCAAACGCGGCCGGCAGCCTTCTGGCCGCACCAGGCCGGCGGGATGATTGGGGGACAATGCACGCGCCTGATTTGGCGCCATTTCCTTGCCCGCATGACCATACAAACCGACGATTTCTCCCCCGCACCGGCGCCCAGGCGCGAGCGCATGGTCTCGGCCGCGCCGGCCTCGCCGCAGGAGGAGGCGCAAGAGCGCGCCCTGCGCCCCAAGCTGCTGCAGGAATACGTGGGCCAGGCCAAGGCGCGCGAGCAGCTGGAGATCTTCATAGGCGCCGCCAGGAAGCGCAGCGAGGCGCTGGACCATGTGCTGCTGTTCGGCCCGCCCGGTTTAGGAAAAACCACGCTCAGCCACATCATCGCCGCCGAGCTCGGCGTGAACCTGCGCCAGACCAGCGGCCCGGTGCTGGAAAAGCCCAAGGATCTGGCGGCGCTGCTGACCAACCTGGAGAAGAACGACGTCCTGTTCATCGACGAGATCCACCGCCTGTCCCCGGTGGTGGAAGAAATCCTCTACCCCGCGCTGGAGGACTACCAGATCGACATCATGATCGGCGAGGGCCCGGCCGCGCGCAGCATCAAGCTCGATCTGCAGCCCTTCACCCTGGTGGGCGCCACCACGCGCGCCGGCATGCTGACCAACCCGCTGCGCGACCGCTTCGGCATCGTCGCGCGGCTGGAGTTCTACACGCCCGAAGAGCTGACGCTGATTGTCATGCGCTCGGCCGGCCTGCTGGGCGCGCCGATCGACGAGGCGGGCGGCGCGGAAATCGCCCGCCGCTCGCGCGGCACGCCGCGCATCGCCAACCGCCTGCTGCGCCGCGTGCGCGACTACGCTGATGTGAAGGGCGACGGTCGCATCACCCTCGATATCGCCCGGCGCGCCCTGGCCATGCTGGACGTGGATCCGCAGGGCTTCGACGTGATGGACAGAAAGCTCTTGGAGGCAGTGATCCACCGCTTCGACGGCGGCCCCGTGGGGCTGGACAACATAGCGGCCAGCATCGGCGAGGAGTCGGGCACCATCGAGGACGTGATCGAGCCCTACCTGATCCAGCAGGGCTACCTGCAGCGCACCCCGCGTGGGCGCATCGCCACGCTGGCCGCCTACCGCCACCTGGGCGTGGCGGCGCCGCAGCAGGGGCAGGGGGGCGGGTTGTTTTGAGACAATGGGCCGCACCGCCCTTCGCAACGGAGTCGATCATGGGAGCACCGAAGCACGCCGCCGCCCGCTACACCTATGGCGAGTACCTGCATTGGCCGGACGATGTGCGCTATGAGCTGATCGACGGGCAGGCCTGGATGATGGCGCCAGCGCCCACCATTGAGCATCAGGACATTGCGGGGGATATTTACTTTCAGCTACGGCAAGCGCTCGAAGGCGCTCCCTGCCGTGTGCTGATTGCCCCGGTGGACGTGCGCCTGCCCCGCAGCGGCGAGGCCGACGACGACATAGACACCGTGGTCCAGCCCGATGTGCTGTTGGTGTGCGACAGCGCAAAAATAGACCGCCGCGGCGTGCGCGGCGCGCCCGACTGGGTGGCGGAGGTGCTCTCGCCCAGCACGGCGGCGCGCGACCAGATCGCCAAGCGCCGCATCTACGAGCGCGCCGGCGTGCGCGAATACTGGCTGGTGCACCCGACGGATCGCACGCTCACCGTGCACTGGCTGGTCGATGGGCGTTACGGCATTCCCGAAATATCCGAACTCAAGGGCAGCACGGCGCTGGCCATACTGCCCGAAGTCGCCATCGCCTGGGATGCACTGGTGGCGCGACTGCCGCCGGTGGAGCCTTGATCGGCCCCAGCGACCAGGGTGGCGCGGCCCGTTGCAGGCTCAATGCTTGCTGTAGATCTGGTCAAAGCTCGCGCCATCGGCAAAGTGATCCTTGTGCGCCTGGGACCAGCCGCCGAAGGCCTGGTCTATGGTCGCCAGCGTGAGCCGGGGGAACCGGGCCGCGTATTGGGCGCGCACCTTGTCGCTGCGCGGGCGGTAGTGGTGGCGCGCGGCGATCTCCTGGCCCTCGTCGGAGTACAGATGCTGCAGATAGGCCTCGGCCAGCGCGCGCGTGCCTTTTTTCTGCACCACCTTGTCCACCACGGCCACGGCGGGCTCGGCCAGCATGGAAACGGAGGGCGCCACGATCTCGAAGCGGCCTTCGCCAAATTCCTTGAGCGCCATGAAGGCCTCGTTCTCCCAGGCCAGCAGCACATCGCCCATGCCGCGCTGCACGAAGGTCATGGTGGCGCCGCGCGCGCCGCTGTCCAGCACCGGCACGTTGCGGTACAGGCGGGCGACGAAGTCGCGGGCCTGCGCCTCGCCCGCGCCATTGCCAGCGCCGCCGCCCGCGGCCTTGCGCCGGGCGAACTCCCAGGCCGCCAGATAGTTCCAGCGCGCGCCACCGCTGGTCTTGGGATTCGGCGTGATGACCTGTACGCCGGGCCTGGCCAGGTCGTCCCAGTCCTTGATGGCCTTGGGGTTGCCCTTCTTCACCAGAAACACGATGGTCGAGGTGTAGGGCGCCGAGTTGTGCGGCAGGCGCTTTTGCCAGTCGGCCGCCAGCAGGCCCTGGCGCGCCAGCGCGTCGATGTCGCCGCCCAGCGCCAGCGTGACCACGTCGGCGTCCAGGCCGTCGATGACGGAGCGCGCCTGCTTGCCCGAGCCGCCGTGCGACTGGCGCAACTGCGGCCTCTGGCCGGTCTTGGCGGCCCAGTGGCGGGCGAAGGCCTGGTTGAACTCGGCGTACAGCTCGCGCGTCGGGTCGTAGGAGACGTTGAGGAACTGCGCGTCCTGGGCCAGGGCGGGCAGGGGCGGCAGGGCCGCTGCGACCGCTAGGGCCAGGGAATGGCGGAGAAGGTGGCGACGTTGGGTCATGGAATGCGCTTTCTGGGTTGTCTGCATCGGCGTCGGGCACCGAAGAAGCGCATTCTGAAAATCAATCGTCAAAACTGGAAGGAATAAAAACTCAGTTGCTAATTCTAATTCGTACTAAAAAGCGCTTGATCTCAGTGGCGTCCGATTAAAAATCAAACAAAATCAATTGCTTAGAATCTTTGAGCTGCCTTTGCGGCAGCGAACGCTACGTCAACCTCAAGCTGGACTTCCTAGAGAAGAATGCCAAGGACGCCTGACTATTGATTCGGCCCAATGAAGTATGAACTTTCCGTGTATGACTGAGTCCGATGTGACATGGACAAAGAAGACGCAAGAAAGCAAACCCTGGAGCAGTTGTACGAAAGGCGCAAACAGGTCGTGCGGT
>Ga0209369_1000163_pt1 | contig 143244 bp, 149 predicted proteins | sample EBPBio142010_DNA_FD_185865 | JGI IMG/M metagenome (GOLD analysis project Ga0209369, IMG submission 185865) | Wastewater treatment Type I Accumulibacter community from EBPR Bioreactor in Madison, WI, USA - Reactor 1_10/4/2010_ DNA (SPAdes)... | ecosystem: Engineered > Bioreactor > EBPR >...
CCATGATCGCCGAACAATATCGTCGGCGTGAATTGCACCGGCTTATCGCATTCGCCAATGCGCAATTCGCCGATCACTTTGGCAAAGCCGGCAGCGGAACTCAGATATTGCCGCTCGTCATTAGCGATGCCGACCGCACCTTGCGTATCGCACATCGCATGCAAGCCAAGGGCTTCGACATACGCGCCATACGCCCGCCAACAGTGGCTGTCGGCACGGCGCGCCTGCGCATCACCATCACGCTCAATGTCGATGAACCCACGATAACGCGCATGTTCGAATACCTTGCCACGATCATGGCGGAGAAATTGATATGAACTGCACTTTGATCGTTACCGGCACCGATACGGGTATCGGCAAGACCGTCTTTTCCGCAGCTCTCGCAGATGCGTTCAGTGCTTATTACTGGAAACCGGTTCAGTCGGGGCTGGAAGAAACAACCGATAGCGAAACGGTTGTCCAGCTTACCGGGCTCTCACGCCAGAACATCATCCCGGAGTGCTGGCGCTTGAATACGCCCGCTTCGCCGCATCTTGCAGCACAGATCGACGGAGTGGAAATTGATGCGGACGCCTTGGATGTTCCATCGGCCCATGCACCTCTCGTAATTGAAGGCGCAGGCGGATTGCATGTACCGTTGACACGCCGCACGACATTCATTGATGTCTTTGCACGCTGGCAAAAGCCGATCATCCTTTGTGCAAGAACCAGCCTCGGAACCATCAATCATACACTGCTTTCGCTTGAAGCATTGAACCGGCGCAATATTCCCGTGCTCGGTATTGCCTTCATCGGCAATCCTCAACCGGATACCGAGCAGATCATCCCGGAACTGAGCGGCGTTCGCAGACTGGGGCGACTGCCCCACCTTGCGAAACTTGACCCGGACACGCTCCGCCATGCGTTTCGCGAGCATTTCAGTATGAGCGCTTTTTACGAGGCTTCCGAATGAACGGACGTTCGTCTCCTGTCTGGCATCCCTTCACCCAGCATGCCACAGAACCGGTTTTCCGCAGGATCGTCAAAACTGACGGTGCCTATTTGCAGGATGAAACCGGTCGTTCGGTGCTCGATGCCATATCGTCATGGTGGGTGATTACACATGGGCACCGTCACCCAAAGATCATGGCGGCGATCCGTGACGCATTGGACCAGTTCGATCAGATCATCTTTGCCGAATTCACTCACGAACCGGCAGAAAAGCTGGCGCAAGAACTGGTCAAACTCACCCCGCAAGGCCTCGCCCATGTGTTCTATTCCGACAGCGGTTCCACAGCAGTCGAAGTCGCTATCAAGATGGCGCTCGGCTTCTATCACAATAGAAACAAACCGCGTTCACGCATCGCAGTGTTGGAGCATAGCTATCACGGCGATACGATTGGCACCATGTCCACCGGTGCGCGCGGTGTGTTCAACTCCGCCTATGCCCCCCTGCTGTTTCAGGTCGACACCATTCCGTTTCCATCGGTGGGGCGGGAGCAGGAAGCACTCGATGCGCTGGAGCACTTCTGCCGGAGTGGCAAGGTTGCCGCTCTGCTCTTGGAACCGCTTGTTCTGGGTGCAGGCGGAATGAAAATCTATCCTCCTCGCCTGCTCGCCGAGTTCCGGCGGATCACGCAACAATACGGAACACTGCTGATCGCCGATGAAGTGATGACAGGATGGGGACGCACGGGCACCATGTTCGCCTGCGAACAGGCATCCACCGCGCCGGATATTCTGTGCCTTTCCAAAGGCATTACCGGCGGCGCTCTTCCGCTGGCCGCAACGCTCAGCACGGCTGAAATCTTCGATGCGCATTTTTCGAAAGATCGCAGCCACACATTCTTTCATTCCAGTTCCTACACGGCCAATCCGATTGCCTGCGCGGCAGCACGTGCAAATATAGAAGTCTGGCAAACGGAACCCGTCGCGGATCGCATCAGGACATTGGGGCAATCGCACTCGGAAAGGCTATCGCGTTTTCAGGATGATCCTCGTTTCACCAATGTTCGCCAGCAAGGAACCATTGCCGCCCTTGATCTCGCGGTCGAAAAAACCGGCTACCTCTCCGATGCTGGGCCGCAATTGAAATCCTTCTTCCACAAACAGGGTGTGCTTCTGCGTCCACTCGGCAACGTGATCTATCTGATGCCCCCCTATTGCGTAACGCCACTTGATCTGGACCTTGCCTATGACGCGATTCATGCGGCGGCTGATATGATCGAGACGGCAGCGCGATGAGTATTTCGAGCCGTATGGCGGGTTTCGGCCATTACGTGCCAGACCGCCGAGTTGCAAATGATGAACTGGAGCAGCGTCTCGGACTGGATACTGGCTGGATCGAAAGGCGCACCGGCATTCGCGAACGGCGTTGGGCGGCACCGGATGAAACTCTTACGGACATGGCGATGAAGGCGGGACAAATGGCTCTCCAGGATGCCGGTGTTCCGCACAATTCGGTGGCGCTTGTCATTCTCGCGACATCAACGCCCGATCATCTCCTGCCACCTTCCGCGCCGCTTCTCGCTCACAAGCTGGGGCTGGAAAACTGCGGCGGGATCGATCTTGCAGGCGCTTGCTCCGGGTTCCTTTATGCGCTTGTTCTGGCAGACGGCTTTGTCAAAAACTTCCGCAAGCCGGTTCTGGTCGTGGCAGCCAATATATTGAGCCGCCGGATCAGTATGGAGGAGCGCAACACAGCAATTCTCTTTGCCGATGCCGCTGGTTCAGTCCTGCTTGCACCATCGAACGATCCACATGCTGGACTGCGTGGATCGGCGCTCATGTCCGATGGCGGAAATTACGGGCTGATTTCCATTCCCGCTGCCGAGACAAGAATGACCATGCGAGACGGCAAGGCCGTCTTTACGCAGGCCGTTCGTATGATGTCGCGTTGCGCAACCGACGCGCTTGAACGGGCAGCGCTTAGTGCCACCGGTGTGAACAGGTTCTTTCCCCATCAGGCCAATGCGCGGATCACCGACACGGTCTGCGACCAGTTGCACCTGCCTGCCTCCATTACCGCCAGATCGATTGCTTTGTTCGGCAACTCGTCGGCGGCGACAATCCCGCTATCGCTATCACTGGCATCGAAATCGCAGCCTTTTCAGTCAGGCGAACGGCTGCTTCTTTCGGCCGCCGGTGCTGGAATGATTGCCGGTGCTGCAGTCTGGGAAATTGGCGATGGTTGAAATCCAGCCATGGCTCGAACTGAAATCGGCATTTCCGTCCTGCCTTAGATGGCCACCAGCGCAGTATCCTCGTCAAACATCGCCAAGAGGCTTCGCAGCGAGTCATCCTTGAAACGCTTTCGTATCTCAAGAAGATTGTTCAGTCCCTTGGCAATGCGCCTGGCATAGCCAAGATCATTGAGAAGCGACCTGAGTTGCATAAGCAGCCCCGCAAGACAGGCAGCCTGCTGTCGAAGCCCTGAACGTGAAGAAGCATCCATTTCTGCGTGTACAGTCTTCAATGTTCGCTGTCGTCCGGGCTGTCAGACCCGACCGCAGATCATGCAACCGGAACTGCCTACGTGCCGGGAACAATCTAGCTCAGTTGAACCACGCGGATCTTGCGAGCGGTTGCCTGCAAAAGTGTGAAAGCCTCGAAACGCTGGTCGTGCCACCTGGCCAGCCCGGCATCCGGCCTGTTAACTTCTCCAAGTTCCGACATGGCGTCCATGGCCGATGCAAGATCAGGGTAAGCCCCCGACGCGACCGCACCCAGCATGGCAGAGCCGAGCAGAACAGGTTCGGGCGAAGTCGAGGCGGCGATGACAAGACCGGTCGTGTCGGCAAGCACCTGTCGCACCAGGTGCGACCGTGCAGCCCCACCCGAGACGACGATAGTATCGGTCGCGATACCCTTTGCTTTCTGGGCCTCCACGATCTGCCGCGCACCATAGCCAAGGCCGCACAGCCCGGCCAAATAAAGTGCAGTAAGGCTGTCGATCCCAGCATCGAGATCTAGCCCGGCAATGATTGCGCGCGCATCAGGGTCCGCGAACGGTGCACGATTACCGAGGAACTCCGGCACGACATGAATGTCGCCAATGATGGCAGCTGCCTCTTCAGGGCCTCCCCTCGCATCGACTTCTGCAGCAAGAATGTCGACCAGTCCCTTGCCTTGGGCGGTTGCCTGCTTCTCCGCTTCCTTCGCGAAAGGATGCATGTGGATCAGATGATCGATAGCGGCACCCGCTGCCGATTGTCCTCCCTCGTTAAGCCACAGGCCCGGAACCATCGCCGAATAATAAGGACCCCATACACCATCCACGAAAACCGGCTGTTCGGTGGTCGTCATGGTGCAGGCCGACGTGCCAAACACATAGGCCATGCGCGACAATATCCGGCCCTCCGGACCGCGTGCTCCGACCGTACCGATCCCGCCCGCATGAGCGTCGATCAGGCCAGCGGCAATAGCTGTGCCCGGCATAAGACCGAGTTCTGCCGCGGCCTGTTCGCTCAAGCCGCCAAGACTCTCGCCACCGGGTCGAACGTCCGTGCCGATGCGGACAAAATTTTCGTCCGCCAGTTCGCCAAGGCCCACTTCACGGAAAAAGGTTTCATCCCAGCGCCTTTCGTGACTGAGATAGGTCCATTTGCAGGTGACCGTGCAGGCCGAACGGGCAAGGCTGCCGCAAGATTTCCATGTGAGAAAATCGGTAAGATCGAAAAACTGCCATGCAGCAGCGAAGGTTTCCGGCTTGTTTTCCTTGAGCCACAACAGCTTCGGCGTTTCCATCTCGGGGGAAATGGTGCTGCCAACGTAGTCGAGAACCTTGGCTTTGGTCGCATTAATGCGTTCTGCCTGGCCAACAGCGCGATGATCCATCCACACAATAATATCGCGCGCTGGATCGTTGGACGGACCGACTGCAAGCGACTTGCCACCCTCGCCCAGCACAACCAGCGAACATGTCGCGTCATAGCCGATACCGGCAATGTCCGTCGGATCAATATCGGCAGTCTTGACGGCTTCGCGCACGCTTTCGCAAACAGCTTGCCAGATATTGACGCTCGACTGCTCAACAATGCTGCCCGCCTCACGCCAGATGGTGATATCGCGCTTGGCCGAAGCAAGCATGGTACCGCTAGCGTCGAAAAGACCGGCGCGAGCGCTGCCGGTGCCGACATCGACGCCCAGATAATAGCTGGTCATGGTCGCTCCCATTTACAGATCGAGGCTTTGTGGAAGAATGACCAGATCGCGAATGGTAATGTTGCGCGGGCGGGTCAGCATGAACATCACCGATTCCGCGACTTCCTTCGGTTCCATCAGACTGCCATTAGCCAGCGCTTCATCCAGCTTTGCCTTCGGCCAGTCGCTAATAAGTGCGGTAACCACCGGACCAGGCAGAACGCCACCAACGCGGATACCGTGCGGCGCAACCTGACGGCGAACCGTATGAACGAAAGCCTGAACGGCATGTTTGGATGCGGTATAGATTGGCTCCCAGATGACCGGCACGACACCTGCGACAGAGCTTGTCATGATGATATCCCCGGTCTTTCGTTCCATCATATGTGGCAGAACCGCATGAATGGTGCGGAAAGCCGCGTTGATGTTGAGGTTCAGCATGCGGTCCCATGCATCCGGGTCACCTTCCCAAAGAGGTCCGCCAATATAGGCACCCGCATTGGCGTGAAATACGTCGAGTTTGCCCGCTTGGTCGAGTATTTGCGGCATCATGGTGGCGACTGATGCCGGATTGAGCAGATCAATGACCAGCGGTCTGGCTTTATCGCCAAGCTCGGCGCATTTTGCATTAAGCGCCTTCTCGTCACGGTCGACGAGAAACACCGTCATTCCCGCTTCTAACATGTGCTTTGCACATTCGAAGCCGATGCCAGAGGCAGCACCGGTAACGGCGCCGACTTTTCCATTGAGATCCTGAGCCATTTTTCAGTCCTTAAAGTTTTAGGCGCGACCGTGCGACTGGCGCGAGCGGCGGGCGAGGGAGTCGACAATCACGGCGATGGCGAGCACAGCGCCAGTAATCATGTAGCGAAGCGACGATGACAGATCGAGCAGCGTCAAACCGCTGGCAATCGACTGGATGACGATAATGCCAAGTAGAGCCGACCAGGCGCTACCACGTCCGCCAAAGAGGCTAGTGCCGCCGATGACCGCTGCTGCAATCGCGTTCAAGTTGACGTCGCCAGTGCCTGCCTGCTGGCTGGAAGAAGCAAGGCGAGCTGCGGCCAGAATGCCGCCTGCTGCAGCCAGAACCGAACAGGTCATGAAAGCCGACATATAGATAAATTTCACATTGATACCAGCACGGCGTGCGGCTTCGCGGTTGCCGCCGACTGCCTGCATCGCGCGCCCCCACTGGGTACGTGTGAGTGCGTAATTCATCGCGATGACCAGCGCCACGAACAAGCCGAACATCCATGGCACACCACGCGACTGGTTGAGATAAAACACAGCACCGCCGACTATGACTGTGATGACGATGGCCTTGAGCGCTATCCCGACCGACGACGGCGCTGACAGACCGGCTTCACGGCGGCGCTGCGCAGAGCGGAACCCGGTGAAGAAGATCGCAAGTCCGGCAATCAGCACCAACGCATAGGACAGCGGACGCGGCATAACCAGAAGCTGGCCGAAACTCACGAGCCAGGAACCATAAGGCAGGTTGATCGAGCCGGTATTGCCGAGCAGATAAAGCTGAAGGCCAAGCGCCGCCAACAGACCGGCCAGTGTGGAAACAAAGCTTGGCATGCTGAAGCGATTATAGAGGAACGCGTAAAGCAGGCCGATCAACGCGCCGGTGCACAGCGCCGCCAGCATTGCAACGCCAACAGGCCAGCCATGATTGACCCAAAGCACGCCGACAATGGCTGACGCAAGTCCGCTAACCGAACCGACCGAAAGGTCGATTTCACCCAGCATCAAAATGCAGACGATACCCAGCGAAATCACGCCGATAGTCGAACAGTCGAACAGCAGGTTTACAAGATTGTTGCTCGACAGAAAAACCGGGTTCAACGTCTGGAAAACGGTCCAGATGATGACGAGACCGATGATGACCGGCAGCGACCCAAGATCGCCCGACCGGACACGGTCGAAGAAATTGCGCAGCGCGCCCGAAACGCCTTCATCATGGCGCACGCGGGTGTCCTGGCGATCGAGAGGAGTATTTCCGGTTGCCTGGTTCATTATGCTTCTCCCCGATCATGGGCCTGACCGGTTTCATGCTGCGCCTGACGCCGTTCGGCACGGCGGGAAACGGAATTGCTGCTTGCGCCGGTGATGGCTGCGACCAGCTCCTCGTTTGAGGAATCCGGGTAAAAAACACCATTGTTTCGGCCAAGCCGCAGCACGACGATGCGGTCCGCGACAGCACGAACGTCTTCCATATTGTGGCTGATCATCAAGACACCGAGCCCACGGTCACGGACGCGCTCGATAAGATCGAGAACCTCAGCAGTCTGCGCAACGCCAAGGGCTGCCGTCGGTTCGTCGAGCATAATGAGCTTGGGATCAAGCAACAGCGAGCGCGAGATCGCAACCGTCTGGCGCTGGCCACCAGAAAGGGAGGCGACCGGCTCGCGTACACTCGGGATGCGGGCGGAAAGCTCGTTCAGAAGCTTCCACGCCTTGATCTCCATGGACACTTCATCAAGCCGATAGGGGCTCATTTCGCGGCCAAGGAAAATATTGGCGACCACGTCGAGATTCTCGCACAGCGCCAGATCCTGAAAGACTGTCGCAATGCCGAGATCGAGCGCAACGCCCGGCGACGAAAGCACAACCTTCTCACCATTAAATTCGATACTGCCGGATGTCGGTTGATGGACACCTGCCAGTGTCTTGATCAGGGTGGACTTTCCTGCTCCGTTATCACCGACAAGAGCGACAACTTCGCCCGGAAAGACTTCCAGATCGATATCTGTCAGCGCTGAAACGGCACCGAAATTCTTGGATATGCCGCTTAGACGCAGCACTGGCTGCCGCGACGACGCAGCGGCTTCGTGATCTTGGGACATGATCTCACTTTCCCTGGCATATTGCAGGATATGCCATTGCACATCAAACTGCCCGACCGGATAACCGGCCGGGCGCGTCGTTGGTCAGTTGGTGATGCCAAGCTTCTTGCAGCCGTCAGCATAACGGTCGACGCAAAGCGTTTCTGCGGAAACGAGGTTCTTGTCGATAATTTCAGCCTTGAGGTTTTCGGCGGTCACCACCACTGGAACGAAAAGCTTCGACGGAGTGTTATAAAGCGTGGCTTCGGCCTTCGGAGTTTCACCGTTCAGAAGCTGACCCGCGACGCGCGCGGCTTCTGCGGCAACAATTTCAGATGGCTTGTTGATCGTGTTGTACTGATCGCCCGAAATGATCAGCTGAAGTGCTGCAATCGTCGCATCGTTGCCGGTAACCGGTGGTAGCGGATCGATGCCTGCCGCCTTCATGGCTGCGATCGCACCGCCTGCAGTGCCGTCATTGGCAGCGACAACGCCGACGATCTGGTCATTGAAGCGGGTGATCTGGCCACTAGCCCACTGCTGAGCCTTGCTCGGCGCCCATTCAGGCGTGTCATATTCGGCGAGCGTCTTGTAACCGCTGTCCTTTAGACCGGCGTGAATACCGTTCTTGATGAGACCGGCAGCGGCATCGGTTGGCGAACCGTTGATCTGCAGAACGCCGCCCTTGTCACCCGCGACACCCTTGTCCTTCAGGTGCTTTACCAGCGATTCCGCAATCGACTTGCCGATGGCTTCGTTGTCGAACGACACGTAGAAATCAGACGTCGCATCCGGGATCGGACGGTCATAGGCAATGACCTTGATATCCTGCGACTGGGCGAGCTTGACCAGCGAGGCTGCCGCTGCCGTATCGACCGCGTCGAGCACTATCACTTTTGCACCTTGCGATATGACCGAGTTGAACTGCTGCTGCTGCTTGCTCGCATCACCATCGGCATTGAGATAAAGTACTTTGCAGCTTTCACAGATTTTCTTCATCTCGGAAGCGAAGCCCGGATAATCGCGCTCCTCATAGCGCGTCGATGCCTGGTCTGGCATTAAAAAGCCGACCACTGCGTCCTTCACTTCCGCCTGAGCATTGCCAGCGAACGACGATAGCACCACCGCAGCAAAGGCTGCCTTACCAAACATATTTTTCATGTCTCACTCCCATTGGGTTTTCAATTTTGTATTTTACACAATCTTGCAGACAAACTTTATATCGCTACTCCACCCCATATGTTCTCCCTATAGCGACCTCCAGTTCCCTGGAGTTCCGGCATTTTGGCGCCGCATTGCTTTGCGGCGCACCAATCAAATCGAGCAATGCTGACGGGGCTTGTGACGCATGATGGGAAGCCGTTCCTGGCTTCGGCATGTGTGCACCGCTCCTCTCGGCATACAATCATGTTGCACCATCGATAGTGCAACATAACCATCGCTCAACATCCTGCATCTGGTCAAGAGGAAAATGACAGAGGAATAGATTGGATTACGCCTTCCCCTACTTGCAGCAAACGCTATCGCACCGCTAAGATCGGGACCCGACCCAGACGCAAAGCAGGCCTGATGAGCACCCCCCGGAAAGTAACCATTTACGATATATCGGAGCGCGCTGGTGTATCCGCGTCGACCGTTGCTTCGGTTATGAATGGTTCATGGGAAAATCGAAGAATTACCAAAGCAACAGCCGACCGAATTCGAGTAATAGCAAGCGAACTCGGTTATACCACCAACCTTCAGGCACGCGGGTTGCGCATATCCAATTCCGGCATGATCGGCATGATCTTGCCTATGCTGGACAACCGATACTTCAGCTCCATGGCCGCATCGTTTGAGACGGTGGCGCGCTCACGGAATCTTATCCCCGTTGTAGCCAGCACATTACGCGACCCGCAGCAGGAACGCAGCACCGTGGAAACATTGATTGCCCACAATGTCGACGCCTTGTTAATCGCGGGCGCAACCGATCCGGACAGTGTCGCCGAACTCTGCGAAAAGGCTCATCTGAAACATATAAATGTGGATCTTCCCGGAAAGCATGGCGCATCCGTAATCAGTGACAACTATGACGGTGCCCGCGTACTGACGCATCAGATTGCCAGCCGCAGGTCTCATCGAACGGAAAACAGCTTCTACTTCATCGGTGGCGTGGATAGTGACCACAACACCCGCGCACGTGTGCGCGGGTATAAGGATGAACTGGCTGCGCTGAACTTCCCCGTTCACTCCGACGCCATCATCACGAATGGTTATGGTCCCGATGCCGCCGCGAGAACCATCCGCGATATTTATAACAAATTGAATGGATTGCCAGAGGCACTGTTCGTCAACTCGACGAGCCCTTTTGAGGGCGTCGTCAGTTTTCTCAAGACGCTGCCGGTTGACGAGGTCCGGGAGTGCTCCATCGGATGTTTCGACTGGGACCCCTTTATCGAAGTTCTCCACTTCCCGGTTGTGATGGTCCGGCAAAATGTTCAGGCAATGGTCGAACGCGCCTTTGAACTTCTGGACGAGTCCGTTCAAACGAACAACCCGCCCGAAATGATACCGACAGAGCTCATTATTCCGCGTGGTCTTTGAACCTCATTCCGTGGATAGGAGAAACATGCCATCCACGCGATCACCGATTGTTTTGTTTTTTCAGATGGATAAGCTGAGCTGTCAGTCCTGTGATGAGGATGATCAAAAGACTGCCCTGCGCGCCCAGCAACAACGGGGATTTGAGATCGGTCACAAATGGATGACCATCTGGTACGCGCCGCAATACCTCGCTTACCGCTGGCACCATTAGCAGGAAGGCAGTCAAGCTTAGAAAGACTGTTTCCAGATAGCGGGTCGCACGACCGAAGACTGAACTGTAACCGATTGCATAGCCGGCAATCAGCAGAACCATCGTCGCAGCACCGATAACATAGCTGACCTGCTGGCGTGCAACGAGAAATGTTGTGCCAGCACCTATAAGCATCGAGACAAAATAAAGGCCGCCGGATTTTGACCGGGGCAAAATTCGCCCGTAGCGGACGAACATGTAGATGGCCAGGGGAATGGCAGGCAAACTGCCGATCGTGTGCACCCAGCCTAGCGGGGAAATTCCAAACATAACCAAAGCTCCTGTAAAGATAACAACCTACTAGTAGATAGGTTTAAGGGTAAAACCCGTTCATTGATTAGGACGGTCGATTAACCATTCCAGCCATACTGATTGCATCCATCCACATTCACCACTGTCATCCTTCCCAAAATTCGCTCGGCGTTCCGACAACTGGCCGACGAGAAGCACCGTCGTGACAGCGACATTCCAGAAACAGGCACGCAACATTTCGATATTCATTCCAGGCATTGCCTGCGCCCGGCATGTTTCGAAATATCAATGCGATGATGGCTGCAAGCTGGATAACGGGGTCGCCGCATTCACCTCCCTGCCAATTGATAGCCTGACTACCGAGCATGATCAGGCTTTGATCGAAATCACTGTGCCGCAGCCAATCTGCGAAGCATTGGTTCAACTATAAGCGAAAACATCTTCGGATCGCTGTGGGCTCTCGCTGACAACATCCCTCCGTGAACGGTAGCAGCAAAGGCTTCTGCCTCGATGTCAGGGGAGTCGATCAAGCGAATGCGGCCCTGTCTTGCGCCGCGTGTGAGGGCTGATGTCAACCATCTCGATAACGATCTGAAATAGTTTTGAATCTCAGAAGCAAGTTCCTGTGGCAATACAGGAATTTCGCTCGCCAGAAGCGCCCCTACACAGAATGGCGCACTCCCGTCTGTGATACACGCACTCCAGTATTGAGTATAAGCCTGCAGTTGCTCCAGCGGATCATCGACTTTGCTCTCGAGATTGGCAAAACCTGCTTCTGTATCTTCACGATGCCGCACGATTAGTGCCTTTACCAGATCGACCTTGCTCGGGAAGTGATGATGGATACTGGCCTTGCGAATGCCTACGACGCTGGCGATATCCGCGTAGCTGAATCCATTATACCCACCCGACATGATCAAGGTTTTGGCGCAAGCGAGAATATCATCGGAAGTGGTGGACAAATTGCTCATACTCAGTACCTACCTTCCAGTAGGTTGAATGTCAAGATAGATCAAAGTGAAGAGATTTGTCACACGGTCGAATTTTACCTCATGCAGAACCGATCCCGTCGACACAGTTCATATGTTGCAACAGTCCGGGGCAAACGGCACGAAATGGATCGGCTCTGGACTTCGCAAACAGGTTAGTGCCGGAAGTCTTGACCGCGGTCGAGTTTCTGGCTCTGACGTATCGCTGCAATTTCCTGGGCCCTGGCGGTCGAAACTATTTGCTGCAAAACCTTCAACTTGTCCTGAAGCCCTTCGAAGACGGAATGTTGTGCCGGAGGCACGCGACTGACGTTGTCACTGTCGCCGCGCAGGATTGCGTTGCGCCCGAATCTGAGATCAAGTGCGCGGCTGACGCTTGTAAACTCCCGACGAATATGCGGTTCGAGCGAACCGGCGAGGGTATCAAGCCGTGCGTTCTTCTTTTGCATCGCGGCTGTGATGCGACGCAGTTCCCGGCTGGCTTCTTCTGACAATCCGGGAATGGCGGTCGCCATCTGCTGACGCTCTGCGGCGATTGCGGTTGTTGCAGCCTTCAGGGCTGACGCCCAGCTCGACCCCAGCGAGCGGACACTTGCCTGCACATCCGGCACGGCTTCCAGTGCTGTCTTTCGCTCGCGGCCAACGGCCAGAAGCCTGTCCCTCAGCCGACTGGAGCCGCGCAGGGCTCCATAGGCCGCAGGATCATTGGCAATGGCTGCCGGCACTGGTGGGTTCCCGCCAGAGATGAGAGGCCGTTTTGGCAAGTGCTGTTCGGTTATGGCGGTAGTGGGCTGCCGCGGATGCCCTCGCGTGCGCCTCAACCCCCACCGGGGTTGTAAACTCTGTCACGGCGGCAAGCAGCGGCGGTATGGAACGGGCTTCCGGGCGGCGCCCTTCATTGTTCGGCAACCGGCTTCGGAATGAACCGACAAGGGTTCTGCCCACAGGTGCCGGGGAGGCCGGATTTTGTACGGCGAGGTTTTCGCAATGGTTGTCACCGCAGGAAACATGTCGCTCCCTGTCCATGGCAAAGCCTGGCGCCGCACCTGCCCGCTCCCACAGCATTGCCACCTGCTGGCGCTTTTGCGCCAGCCACGCCATCTGGCGTCTTGCCCTCGCCCCTGTTTCGGCCATCACTTCGGCAAGTGTGTCGATGCCACGCCTGCGGGCAAAGTCCCGCACATGTGCCTGGTAGCCCGCCTCGCCAGCAAAATCCAGCGTCGTGGTTTTGGCGCCCGAACGCCCGAGGCGTTTGGCCAGTTGCCGGAACAATTCCGGTGTGTGGCTTTCCCCTTCAATGCTTTTGCCGCGGACACCTGCGGTTTCATGCAGCTTGGCCGTCCAGACATTGCGTTCGACCGTGCGCTCCTCAAAGTGCCTTTCACCGCCTTGCGCATCAGGAACTGCAATTTTTACCTTCACGGTCTCGACGCCATCCTTGCGAAGCGTGACCGTATCCCCTTTTGAGGCTCCCGCAGCCGACAGGGCTGCCGGCAGACCGGCACCGCGGAGGCGATGGACCTTCCCGCCCTCAACCTTCAGATCAGCATAGGGCGTGTCATTCGTATCCTCATCCCCGGGCCGGAATTTTGTCACCCCGGTTTCGACCAGTTCGCCGGTGATCCCCTTCGCGTGGTCAACAGGGGGCCTGTCCTCCCGTCCGGGCCTGAAGTCCTCGCGCGCAGCATAAAGATCAGCCCTGTGACGATGACGGGTCATGGATACATAGGTCAGGTGCCTGTCCATCATGCCGCTGGCAAGCACAAGGGTCCGGTCGACAGTCGCGCCCTGCGACTTGTGGATTGTCACCGCATAGCCGTGATCGATGTTGCGGTAGCTGTCCTCGCTCAGAACAATCTCGCTGCCGCTGTCGAGCCGGACAGAAAGCAGCGGCGCGCGGAACGCGTTGCCGGTAGAGACCACCGTGCCGAACATGCCGTTCCTGACGTATTGCGGATTGTTTCCCCCTGCACGCGGTTCAAGGAAACGGGCGTTCTCAAGAAAGATGATCCGGTCGCCAGCAGCAAACTCCCGCATGCCCCGCTCCGTCCGGAAGCTGCGCGCGGCACCGAGCGCTCCCTCCTCCCGCATCACCTTGCGCAAGGCCTCATTCAGCCTGTGGACATCCTTGTTGGTGTGCGCCAGCACCAACAACGCATCACCCCGCAGCCGGCCGCCACCGTTTAGCGCTGCGATCCCCGTCCCTGGCCGCACGCCCCGTCCCGGCTGTGATGGCATGATCATTTTCCGCCGCGCATCGGCCCAGTCACTGACCAGACGGCTGACCAGTTCATCCCGGGTTTCCGCCTCGACCATATGCCCGCGTCTGGCGTAGATCTCCAGTCCGCCCGCGGTGTCGCCGCGAGCGAGGCGACTTGAGGCATCGCGTGCCCATTGGTCCTGTTGGCGACGCACACCGGCAAGTTCGGCTGAACCGATCCGTTCCGCTATTGCCCGGAAAGCCGCACCGGCCCCGATCGGCTGAAGCTGCATGGCATCACCGACCAGAACAACCTTTGCGCCAGCCTTTTCTGCGGCATCCAGCATATGTGCCATTTGCAACGAGGAGACCATGCCTGCCTCGTCAATGACGAGGACGTCACCGCGCATCAGCCGGTCGCGCCCGTTATTCCAGGCGTGCTCCCACGCAGCAAGCGTTCGCGACCTGATACCGGAACTCTCCTCCAGCCCCTCGGCAGCCTTGCCGGAAAGTGCCGCGCCAAGGACACGGTGATGCCCGCTCTCCCAGGCAAGGCGCGCAGCTGCGAGCAATGTCGACTTGCCCGTACCGGCAAGACCGACGACAGCAGCGATACCGCTGTCGTCGGTCACATGCCGAATGGCTTCAATCTGCCCGGGATCCAGCCTGAACGGCTTCAGCGGATTGTCCCCTTCGACGAAACGCACTGCGCCCGCGCGTCCTGCGTCCGAAATCCCGAACCCCCTCCTCCCCGATAGGGTATCGGCTGAACGCATCATGTCATGTTCGGTGCGCAGGATCTGGCGGGTGGTGAAGATTGCCGGTTCCCTTGCCTCGCCAGCCACCCGGCCATTCACACGACCAGTCATCGGATCAGTCAGCGGGCCGGCCTGCTGCGGCTTGAGCAGCACCAGATCAGGAGAGGCCATCAGCCGTGCACGGATATTGGCAAAGTCTACCGGATCATCGACATAGCGGTGGATGACCCTTGCGATATCCTTCTCGTCAAAGGTGGAGCGCTCATTGCCAAGCTGCCTGAGGAGAGGCCCCGGATCGGCAAGCAGCCGGGCGGTCATTTTGCGCCGACGTGCCAGATCGGCCGGTGCAAAATACATCTCGACGCCCTTGCGCATCATCGCCGACTTTCCGGGTCCCAGATGCCTCTGGGCAATCCCGTCAAGTCCCTGTTCGGCACGAGAACGCCCGTCAAGGCGGATGTCACGGCCAGCCAGTGCCAGATATCGGTTGGCTGTCTGCGCCCAGGCGATCTTCCACGCCTTCATCGTCTCCCTGTTACCCGCCCAGACTGTGTAGACGATCCTGCCGTTCGGCTGGTCTCCCGCCGCCACACGCAATGGCTTTCCGTCATTGTCGCGAACAGGCATGACCTTGAGGCCGAACCCTTCCGCTGTCAGGGGTCTGAGTGTTGTCAGAACATGTACGTGCGGATTGCCGTCCCTGTCGTGATAAACCCAGTCGGCGATCATGCCCCTTGAGGTCAGATTGTCCCTCACGAACTCACGCACCAGGGCGATGTTTTCCCTAAGCGTCAGTTCCTCCGGCAGTGCCATAATCAATTCCCGGGCAAACTGCGCGTTCACACGCGTCTCAAATGCATCGACAGCATTCCACAGTGCCTCGCTTGCCGCAGCCGCCGTTTTCCCCTCGATAGCACTCTGCAGCCACGCTGGAACCGCCTCCGGTAGAGCCAGTTCCTCGTGCCTCAGTTCATCGTCGCTATCCTTGAAGCTGAAAGACACACCTGTCTGTTCGTCTCTCATCCGGGTGCGATGACGATAAGAGGCAGCAGAGATGATGTTGCGCCCCGCTCCCCTGCTGATCATCTGCGCCCGCACGAACATGATTGCCACAATATTCTCCTGACCGTCAGTCGATACGTGTGAAAGCCTCGGGTTAACCGAGCAGCAGCCTTGCCAATTCTCCGTCCCCCTTTCACGAGTTGCACCGCTCCATCTAGGGGGCTTGAATATGAAAACACATTTAACTATCTTTTTTTAATCAGTCAAATTCACAATCTCTACCGTCTCAAACAGAGAGGCCCACAAAATGCGCAGTGATTTTCCGGATAGAATATTAGACGCGAAATTGAAGACTGCCGCATGAACATAAAAAACTATGAACACTAAAATTAGCTCACCGTATGAAACGGCCCGCACGACGGCTGGTCAGGTGAACCCGTGGTCAGACGGAAAGGATGTTTGAACGAACAACGCGTCTTCTTGCAAGACCTACAAGAGCAACGTTTACGGTAAGGCTTTTTTGTCCCTTGAAGAGCCGACTGGCAACACCGGAGCAACGGCGAATGTCCAGCAAGAAAATTGATCGGAAGACAGATCCGCGGAGCAAACGCCTGCTGGGGGCAATTGTCGTGCGGGCAGGCTTGTCGAGTGTCGACCGGGCATTCCTGTTAGGAGGACTGCTGGAAATGGCAAAACTCTCACCCGGAACGCCCGAGTACCGTCGTTTGCGCGATATTGGCGAGATTGCCTTCCGGACCGAAGTGTCACGAGAAGATCTCAACCCGTTTCCTGGAGACCGTAATTGATGGGCAGATCGATACCACTCCCAGGTCTGCTTTTCGCTTTGGTGCCAGTCGTTCTTTACGGCTTTACCTTTTACGTAGCGGATTGGTTTTGGACCGAACTGGCCGCAGGCCTGTCAGGAAAGCTCCAATACTGGTTTATGCGTGCTGCGCCTGCACCAGTGCTTCTATTGGGGCCGCTTGTTGCACTGATGACGGTTTACGTTTTACCACTGCACCGGCGCCGACCGGTCGCCATGGTCAGCCTGCTTTGCTTTCTGCCTGTTGTGGGTATCTACACACTGCGCGAGATCAACCGCCTCTCGCCCTTCGTTGAAAGCGGAGCTCTACAATGGGATCAGGCATTATCTTTCCTTGATATGGTAAGCGTAGTTTGCGCCGCAATTGGTTTCATTGTTTCAGCGGTGTCTGTGCGCATCTCAAGCGTTGTGCCCGAAACGGTAAAGCGCGCCCGCCGCGGAATCTTCGGAGATGCAGATTGGTTACCGATGTCGGCGGCGGCACAGCTCTTTCCTGCTGACGGCGAAATCGTTGTTGGCGAGCGCTATCGCGTCGACAAGGAACCTATCCATGCATTGCCGTTCAATCCAGTCGATCCGTCTACCTGGGGACGCGGTGGAAAAGCTCCACTCCTGACTTACAATCAGAATTTTGATTCAACCCATATGCTGTTTTTTGCAGGATCAGGCGGATTTAAAACGACCAGTAATGTCATACCAACTGCACTTGTCTATAGTGGTCCGATCATTTGCCTGGACCCATCATCCGAAGTTGCATCGATGGTAATCGCGCATCGCCGCAAAAGGCTCGGGCGGGAGGTTTTGGTGCTCGACCCCACCAACCCGGTCAACGGTTTCAATGTTCTTGACGGAATTGAAACTTCACAGAAAAAAGAAGAAGACATCGTCAGCATCGCACATATGCTGCTGTCGGAAAGCGCTCGCCTTGAAAATTCAACGGGGTCTTTTTTCCAGAGCCAGGCACACAATTTGCTGACAGGACTCCTGGCGCATGTAATGCTATCGCCAGAATTTTCCGGACGGCGCAATCTACACAGCCTGCGTCAAATCGTTTCCGAACCGGAGACAACGGTGCTTGCCATGCTGCGTGACGTTCAGGAAAATTCCGCCTCGACGTTTATTCGCGAGACGCTTGGTGTCTTCGTCAACATGACTGAGCAGACATTTTCAGGTGTCTACTCTACCGCATCGAAGGATACCCAGTGGCTATCCCTCGCAAATTACGCGTCCCTTGTCTGCGGTGACAGTTTTAAACCAGCACAAATAGCCGAAGGTGAAAAAGACGTATTTCTCAATATCCCCGCATCGATCCTTCGCTCCTACCCGGCAATCGGACGAGTAATCATTGGCTCGTTAATCAATGCAATGATAGAGGCGAATGGCGCATTCCGGCGACGGGTTTTGTTCATGCTCGATGAGGTCGATCTGCTTGGCTATATGCGCATACTGGAAGAGGCACGTGATCGAGGGCGCAAATACGGAATCAGCTTGATGCTGATGTACCAGTCCGTTGGCCAGTTGGAACGCCATTTTGGCAAAGATGGTGCAGTTTCATGGATCGATGGATGCGCATTCGCGAGCTATGCTGCGATCAAGGCGCTCGATACCGCGCGTAATGTGTCAGCGCAATGCGGGGAGATGACGGTAGAAGTGAAGAACAGTTCACGCAATACAGGATGGGATAAGAGCCATCTTTCCCGAAAATCTGAAAGCATCAATTTCCAGCGTCGACCGCTTATAATGCCGCATGAGGTTACCCAGTCGATGCGCAAGGATGAACAGATCATTATTGTACAGGGGCACCGCCCCATCCGCTGCGGTCGGGCTATTTATTTTCGACGCAAGGAAATGGACATGACCGCCGCAGTCAACCGGTTCGTTAAAACCTCCAAAAGTCAGTAGCCCGTGCAGGCGTCAGGACCAAAACAAAGTTCACCGGATTCGATACGCTCATTGACCTGGTTGAGCTTCAGTTCCGCCAACGAAAGGCGCATTCGCAATGTAGTCTCCCCTTTGGACCCGATCACGATCACCCTTTTGAACTATGGGAGGGACCGTAAAGAACATCGAAGTTTCGACAATAAGTGGCGTGGTTCCTCCCAATGGCAAACTGATGATTATTGCTCCGCTGGATGAACAGCTTCTTATCGAGGCTCGCATTCTCCGCGTGACATTGCCTACATCCATCCCGGCCAGCCCGCAACGGTCAAGATAACAGCCTGTGACTATGCGATATAGGGCAGCTTAAAAGGGAAGTGGGGAGTATTTCACCCGATACGATTCAGGATGAAGTCAAGCCGGAGGAATTCTACTATCGGGCTTTCATCAAGACAGATGCACTTTTTAACAAAAAGTGGCGAACGTTTTTCAATCGTCCCGCGCATGGTAGCTGCCATTGATATCAATACAGGCAGCAAAACTGTGCTGGATTACCTGATTAAACCTTTTAACAGAGCACGCGAGGCATTGCGCGAGCGATGGTCTCGACCATCAGTGGAATGCTGAAAATATAAAGATGGATTCTCTGGAGCCAAACTGCTTCTGTACTGTCCACACCGCACCAGAAAAGCTGGCAGCCTCAATTCACACGAGCCTGAAATCCTGCGTTTGACCAAAAGTGGCGGGATTTGCCAATCGGCTCCCTGACAATATTGCCAGGGAGCTCTGATGCAGATGTTTTTTTGCCGGCTGCGCCGCGGAACGCGCGGCGACTTGCTACTGGATAAACAATCCCACGCCCGGTGCAATCGGCAGACCGAGTTCCATCCAGAGGATAAGGAACAACAACCACGAGACAAGAAAACCGAGTGCGACGGGAATTGTCATCGACGCAAGTGTACCGATACCCGCATCCTTTTGATACCGCTGCAAGAATGCGAGGCAGACCGCGAAATAGGGGCTCATCGGCGTCACGATATTGGTGGAGGAGTCAGCAATGCGGAAAGCTGCCTGGATGAGTGCCGGTTCGAAACCAACCAGCATCATCATCGGCACGAAAATTGGTGCCATCAAGGACCACTGTGCAGACCCCGACGTGATAAACAGGTTCATGACAGTAGCCAGTACGACAAACGACACCAGAAGCGGGATACCGCCAAATCCGCTGGCATCGAGCATGTGAGAGCCGCCTACGGCGATCCACTCGCCCAGGTTTGTCCACTTGAACCAGGCAAGGAACTGCGAAATGGCAAAGAACAGAACCAATGTCGGTGCAAGCTCCTTCACTGCTTCTGCCATGAAGTTTATGCCATCTTGTGAAGTTTTGATTTTACCGACAGTCCGGCCATAGATCCAGCCGAGGAAGAGGAAGAATATGGCAAAAATAGCCACTGCGCTTTCCAGTAATGGTGAAGGCACCAGTCCACCATTTTCATTGCGAAGCGGCGATCCGGCAGGCACTACGGCTGCGACTATGATGGCTATGAGTGCCAGCGTTGCCCAGCCAACGCGCTTCAACCCTTTCAGCTCCAGTTCACTGACAGGATGAACATCGAGCACCACGCTACCACGATAGGTGCCAGCCATGGGTTCAACAATTCGCTCGATAATGAATGCACCAACAATTGAAAGTATGACCGCTGAGGATGCAATGAAATAGTAGTTGTCGATAGGCGATACGTATGCGTTTGCATCGACAGTGTGTGCAGCACTTGTTGTAATGCCTGAGAGTATAACGTCTGCCGGCGTGATCAGCAGGCTCGCATCATAGCCAGCTCCGACAGCTACATATCCTGTCACTGCACCCACCAGAGGATTCCGGCCCATTGCCTGGAAAATCATCGCTGAAAGCGGGATGAGGATTATATAGGCCGCATCAGACGCAACGTGGCTGCACATGCCAACCAGAAAAATGACGAATGTAGTCAGATAGCGAGGGGCCTTCATCACGCTGACCTGCATCAGTGCAGCAATAAGACCTGTCTTGTCCGCAACTCCGATGGCAAGCATGATAACGAGCACCACGCCGAGCGGTGGAAACATCACAAAATTCTTGGCCACGGTGGTCAGAGCAAATACCAGTCCTTCGCCAGACACGAGGCTTTTGACGGTGACGCTTGCGCCGGTTTTCGGATTTACTCCTGATACGCCGTAGATTGCCAGAACCCATGATAAAAGCGCGACGACAACACAAAGAGATGCGAAAAGGATGACAGGATGCGGCAGTTTATTGCCCGCCCGTTCGATCGCATTGAAAAAACGTTGCATATTAATTCTTCCCTTCCAGGCCCTGTACTGTCCGATCCGCACCTTGTAATGCGGTTCCTCCCGACAGCGCAGGGTCGGCATCATGATGAATGGCTTCAAGCAGAGGGGTTAAACCGCAACCTGAAGCCGGCTTTTCAAGGATTTGTTTTGAGGCGCTGTTCAGCTATTGCGACGAACATGCCTGCCGCCACCGGCAATATCTCGTCGCGATAGTTGTAATGCGGATGGTGGAGGTAGGCGCTATCTTCACCGTTACCGACAAAGAAGAAGCAACCGGGAATCTTTTCCAGATAGAATGCAAAATCCTCCGCACCCATCGTGGGCAATTGATGCATGAAACCGGCGTTTTCAGCGCCGAATCTCTCGACAGCAACCTTTATTGTAAAGTCCGTTTCATCGCTGTCATTGACAACAGGCGGAATCCGCATTGTCTGTTCCAGTCTGACGCTTGCACCATAGGCCTCGCAAGTCTGCGCAACGACCCGGCGAAGTTCCCTGTCGATTGTCGCTGCAGCCTCAGGCGAGCCATCACGCGTGTTGATCATCATTGTTGCCTGGCCTGGAATGACGTTGTGACTATTGCCGCCATGGAACTGGGTAACCGTAACGACACCTGAGTCCAGCGGTGACACGCGTCGAGCAATGACACTTTGCAACGATTGAATAACTCCTGCTCCGATAAATACCGGATCGATGGCCAGGTCGGGGCGGGAAGCATGACCACCCTTACCCGTTATGGTGACCTCATAAAGCGAACTTCCACCCATCGCAGGTCCGGCCTTAGCAAAGACCCGCCCTAATGGGTAACCGGGCCGGTTATGATAACCAAAAATGGTCTCGACCCGGTCCAGCGCACCTTCTTCGATCATGCGTGCAGCCCCAAGGCCGCCTTCTTCTGCTGGCTGGAACAACAGCGTAATCCGACCAGAAAGATGCTCGTGATGCCGCGCAAGTCTGTCCGCCGCCAACAACAGCGAAGCAGTATGCCCGTCGTGGCCGCACGCATGCATTTTGCCGGGTGTCTTCGAAGCGTAAGTCAGGCCTGTTTCTTCCTGGATAGGCAATGCGTCCATATCGGCACGAAAGCCGATTGAGGAACCGGGGCGCCCTGTATCAAGGATGGCAAGTACACCCGTCTGGGCGAGACCGGTTTTGACCTCATAGCCGCGCTGTTTCAGGAATTCAGCGACCAGATCACTCGTTGCATGTTCCTCATACTTGAGCTCGGGATTGCTGTGCAATTGTTGGCGAATAGCCGTTGCATCGGCAATGGCCTCACTGGTGAAAACAGACATTAAAACCTCCCTGAAAGCGAAATATCGGGACGTTAAGGGCCCTCGATCCTCAGTTCAGGCTTGATATCAAGCGGATAGACATGCCACAATTTCATAAATTAGTTCATATCGTTGCGTTTTTGGCAAAGCAGAAAGGCCGTTATGCAGCACATTGCCTTGCGCTATTTTCTGGAGGTAGCCCGAACAGGCTCGATAACCGAGGCCTCCGCACAGTTGAACGTCTCGGGTTCAGCGATCAGTCGCCAGATATCGCGACTGGAAACCGAGCTCGCTGTGGAACTGTTCGAACGCAGACCGCGCGGGATGGTTTTGAGCCCGGCAGGCGAACTGCTGGTCAAGCATGTCAGGCGTATCGCATTGGATACCGAACGCGCTTTGGCTGACGTGCGGGAAATGCGCGGACCACAGCGCGGGCTAGTGCGTGTCGCAACTTACGAGGGCTTCGCGGTCGACCGCCTGGCGCGTATCATTGCTGATTTTCGTGAGCAGTTTCCGGGCGTTCTTTTTCATGTGTGGGTGGGAAACTCGTCAGAAATTTGCGAACGCGTCAATGAAGGCAACGCTGATATCGGCATTACCTACAGTTATTCCGCACCTGCCGGGGTGAAAATCGAGCGTATCGCCAGAAGGCCAATGTACGCCCTGATTCCACGGTCCCATCCGCTGGCCCGGCGGAAACAGGTTACACTTGCAGATCTGTCAACAGAACCGATGGCCATGCCTGACAAGGGTCGAACCCAGCGCCAGCTCATCGACACCGCTCTGGCTACCAAGGGACTGGCAATGGATCCCGTTTTTTCCACCAATTCCATGGCAACTCTGAAAGTATTCGCCTTCGCTGCGGAAACGATTATGTTTTCCAGTTCAGCCGGCAGCAAGGACAATACCCTTCCGGAAAATATTGTTGCCATTCCTGTAGTTGACGAGACCATGAAAGCCAGTGTGCTACAAATTGTAACCATGCAGGGACGAAACCTTCCGCGAAGCATTGCCGCATTTCTGGACTTCCTTGGTCAATCGGTGATTGAGCGCTGATCGTGGCTGGAGCATTAGATTACAGTCAAACCGAGATTGAAGTTTGCACGATACTCTGCGCGGATTTTGTGGCGGAACTGCCTTTTGCGAGGCAAAGTGCTTGCATCCTTGGCTGGAGCAAGAAAGACGACACCCATGAATTTCAGGCCTAGCTTTCCATCTCGTCGCGAAAGTAAATCTCCGTAGCCCTGAAAGATCCGTCAATTCGCCTGCATTGAACCACGATATCAATGGCAATCTTAAGTGACGAAAGCACTTCGACGCGCTCAAGAGCACGTCCCGCCTCCGATTCTTTGACAAGGGTGGCGAGTTGCTCGAATGCGAGTTGTGTCGATCCGGCATGAACGGTGGTGATCGAGCCGGGATGTCCCGAGTTCACGTTTTGGATATAATAAAATGCAGTACCATCCCTCAGTTCCTGCAAAAGAATACGGTCCGGTCGCATGCGAAGACAGGATTCCAAAAGCTCGCGGGGGCCGACCCCGGATAGCCCCTGCCCGCCCTTCGAATAGAACAGACGGACATGATTGGGCTGAGGAATAACCAGCTCTGGTGTGTCCTCGATCGAAATCACTCGTTCGTGATGGGGGATGTGTTTGATCAGGGCCTTTGCAAGGGTTGTTTTGGCAGAACCCGTAGCGCCGGAAATTACGACATTCTTACGAGCAATGACAGCGTGCCGCAGAAACAACTTATACTCACCGTTGCGATATAACTCCGCCAGTTTGGTTTCTGGTCCTGAACAGGCTGCGCCTGTGCTTCTCGCTTCGGAAAAGAAGCCGTTATCTTCCAAATCCTCAAGTGCGAAATCAACAGATGAAGGTTTGCGGATCGTGATACTGACCGTGGCATTCGTGGTCGCAGGCGGTATGACGATTTGAATGCGTTCATCGTCTGGAAGTGTCGCCGAAAGAATTGGCCGCTTTTCATCGATAGACTGGTTCGAGAAGGTAGCAACGGCCCTTGCAAGACGCATGAGCTTTTCGAAGGTCAGACCCGGCGCATCATGAGAGCACCATCCATCGGGTCCTTCTGTCAGTACCTGCCCAGGCTTATTGATGATCACTTCATAAAGCGACCTGTCCTGGAGAAAGATTGCAATTGGTGACAAAAGTTCGCGAACGACTGCCGCATTCGTGCTGTCCATCCATTACTTCCTTTACTTCGTCACCACTTTCGATTCCGGCTTGAAATCACCCAGCACAGCCCGATCGAAGATGCGGTTTTTCGGTTCGGCAACGCGAAGGCGATAAACATCCGAAAAATCGAGATCACGGGCCACGAAGATGGAGACGATCTCGCCCTGGTGCTTGTTTAGCGTTGGGGGAATATCGATCGATTTCTCGACTGCGATTGCCGCTGCGTGCTGACCGGCGCTCATGGTGTTTTGCGCTTCGACACCGCTATTCTGCAAACGGTTGCTGGCATAGCCGGTTGCGTCGCCCACAATCGACAAAAGCAGCGCACTGCCGAAGCGTTCCCACCAATGCCTGTCGACATGGCCATCGAAACCAGAGCGTCCAAGCGCGTCGGTCGCGGGAGATGCCAGCGTGATGATCACGCCTTCGGGCGTCTTCGCTCTATTCCACAAAACGAGCAATCGTTTCTGGCCGCGCTGAAGCCCTCCGCGGAACTCTCCAACGACCTGCGTCCCCTTCTCCATCAATACCACCCTGCCATTGTCGGAGAGGACGTCCCTGTTAATAATGCAACTCGTGAAACCTGGTTGATCGGAAGCGAGTGCGGTTTCGAGTACGCAAGGAATTGAGTTTCCCATCGCGACGATGAAATTCCGATTGCCAAGCGTTCCCGCGCGTGCGCCTTCAAGACGTGTCGGTCGCAATAGACTATCGAACCGTTGCTCGTCGTTGCTCACCTGACCCTGGCTCATCGCGTTGATATCGAGCGGCAAGAAGTTGCCATCTATCGATTGTGCCGGATCGTCACCGGCTCGCCGTACTGGTGACTTACCCTGCTCCCGGCTATAGGCCAGAACAGGTGCCCGACGCGCGGAATCGAGCAGCTTGTCTTCCATTTCCGGAACAGGCTCCAATGTGGGTATTGGAAGCACCGTCTTTGGCACAGGCACAGGCGAAACTGGCTCCGCCTTCTCCTTTGCTGGCTCAAAAGCGTTGGTTTGGCGAATGATCACACGCTCAGGGTCGGTGCGTTGATCCTTGTTGTCGTTTCCGGAAGTAGACCATATGGCATAGCCGATAAACGCCACTACTGCGAGTGCAATTGCGCCGCGTTTGACAGCCGGATTGCTGTCGATGCGCTGATCGGTGATCGTCTCGGCGCGCTCTCCGGGGATACGGGCTTCTTCTTCGTCTGCCATGTTTTCCCCCTTCATTGTTCCGCGGTCTCGGATCTCACGACACGTTCTACGGAGGGTGACGTGGTGTTGGTATCCGGATTGATGCCGACGCGGCTGTAGGCTTCGTTGAAGACACACAAAACGTCCTTGCCGCGGCGCAGGATGAACTTACTGCTGATCGCGTGAACCATGACTAGATTGCCGTCGACAGATTTCGACACCAGGCTTTCTGAGCCATCCGGGTTTTCGATATAGATTGCCGGCATTTCCTGGTTGCCCACGAAAGCGAAAGTCGTGATCTTGCCGTTATCGTAGACGCTTTGCGGTTCGAGCGACTGGGACCCCTGCGCCGAATAACGCCAGTTACGAGGCCCATAGGCTTCATGGAGGGCCAGCACATCGTCAGCTTCCTCCGCCTGTGCAGCGCGTGCACGTGCTGCAGCTTGCTGTCGTCGCGCGTTTGCTTCATCTGCGGGATACCGGAATTTCAAATAGAAATAGGTGTTCTGACCAACGTCGACGGTCCCGTCACGCGCGGTCAATTCCATCTGGTAGCTGCGAGTGGAACCGTCGCGTCTGGTCGTTACAACGGAAATGTTGGTGACCGGCTGTTTTTCGCGCGGCTTTAGAAACAGAATATTGCCGGCTGGTGCAACTTCCCAGGCGACACTGTTGCCAAGCGCGACATGGGCGATCTCTTCGTCTGCAGCAAACTCAACCTGAACAGAGGATCGTAACGAACCAACGATCCTGGTGATGTTGAAGGGCTGATAATTGACGAAGCGGACGCGGCTATCCTGCGAGGCACTGTGCGGAATCTCGAGTGCATGCCCCGGAAAGGCGGCTCCTGAAAACAGTGCAGATAAAAGGACTGTCTGTCTTATCAATTGATCGCCTCCGGATCCGAACGATATTCGCTAACCGCAAAGCCAAGCGGGTTCACAAGACGGTCCGTGGAGGACATGGGTGCATTGGCGTAGGCATAGGTCAGGCTTGCGATCCAGTGTGTCGTCCGGACTTCATCACCTCGAGTGACAGTGCGCATATAACGCACGGACGCTACGTTCTGATTTATAAGCGAGATTGAAGCGATCCTGATTTTGGTCGTCGCCGCACGCCCATAGATGACTTGCGGCGAACCCGGATTGCTACCGCGATAGTGGCTCGCAAAGCGATCCTGTTCCGCTTGCGTAGAGAGGAGCGCGACCGTCCTGAAATTTGTCTGTGCCTCACTCCAGACATAACCTTCTCGGGCACGAACATATCTCGCGGCAAAATATTTTGTCACCGCTTCATCGTAAGTCCCGGCGGTCGAAGTCAGCGCCGAAACCACATCGACGATACCGGTCGAATTGTCGACACGAACAACGAAAGGCTCCACCGTTTTCAATGGTGTCAACGCAGCAACTGCAAGGATCGAGACGACCGCAACCAGACTTGCTGCCAACGCGATAGACCAGGCCAATCGGTTCGATCGCTCTATCTGGATCATCCGCTCCTGGTCAAAACGGCGCGCTTTTTCGAAGTAGGATTTGAGGCTTTCAGTCGTAACCATCTCCTCACCCCGCGCAAGAACGATGCGATGCAGCGATATCGAGATGGGCAAACGCCGCAGGTTCTTTGCCCTGCTCAACGTAAGGCAATGCTGACATTGATGATCTTGTATCCTGGCGATGGGGTTTCAGGTTTCGGCTTTCATCCCATTCCCACATAGCGCGATTGAGTGGACGGCGGATCTGGCCATCGCACTTCGGCAAGGGATAGTTCAACGATGCGCAGCCGCCAAGCAATGCGGCCAGCGCAATGGACCAGAAAAATCTGTTCATCGGAAAAGACCTCTTCTTTCGATAAAGTCATGTGTTCGTACCTCTGGGGCCAACCGTTCGGCCCACTAGACGAACAGTGCGTTTAAGGGCGCGCCCGGTACTTCTGGTGCTGCGCGCAAGCATACCCTCATGAGCATCACGCGCTGTGCTGTAACCATAGGCAAGCGATGCGCCTCCGGCAGCGAGCGCCGAAGCAATATGTGGGAGTTGATAAAAAACGTAGAGTGCGGCGATCCCGATTGCGCAAAGGGCAATCGGACGCATGAGGACGTCGGAATAGGCATCGATGGCAGTAAAGGTGGAATCGATACACGAGATCAGCAACGATCCCACCGCAACGACGAGGACTTGCAGAATGACGAAATTGACGAGTTGTCCGATCCAGGCCTCGGTGAAACGCCTTGTGGACTGAAACAGAGCCAGTGCAACGAAGATGGGCCCGACCGCCAGTATGATTGCCAATGCCAGACGCGCATAAAGCGAGACGACATAGCCAATGCCGGCAACCAGAAAGCTCACCGCGATCACCAAAATTCCTGCAACGCCTGTAACAATATCGATGGGCCAGGAAGCGCGCGACCAGATGTCGGTGGCGGACGCCTGTCCCTTGTCCAGAAGACTGTCAAAAGTGCTGGCACCTGGAGCCGGACCAGAGTTGAGTGCCCCGGCAATTTCATGCGGGAGCACATTGAAGAAAACGTTCGTGACGTAGGTCTGGTAATCGCCGGCGTTCTTGACCAGCGTTACGATAATCGCGAGCTTGATCGCCCGGAACACGAATTCGAGGATCGGCTCGCTAACCGAGCCGCGCAGTACCAGATAACCATAAAGCACGATGTATAGGGTGACGGCAGCGGTCAACGGGCCTGTTATCCATTGTGCGATGTTCAATGTTCCATCCGAAACAAACGTTTCCAGTGGTTGTTTGAACTGCCCGTCGATGAAGTCGAACACCTGATACATCGCATCAATTCCCCAACGTTTCGCGCATCTTGCCGTAGCCTTCGTTTTCCGTCCGCCGCTTCGGCGTTCACACACCCTGGCGTGCCGCGCAGTTGGCCCGGATCATTGCGGCATTCAGCAAGGATGCGGTTGAGCAGCGTCTCGTCCGCCATCAGCACCTCAACGGGAAGGGTTGGATTTCTTTCTTCAGAGCAGCCAGTCGCACAGACAAGGACAGCAATCGAAACAAGCCGTTTCATTGCAATACCGCTTTCATCGAATCCATGCGCTTGCGCCAGTCTTCGGCCTTGCGTTGTTCGTCGACCCGGATTTGTGTGCGCTGAAGCATTTGCAGACCTTCCATTCGCAAGACATCTGTCTGGAGGAATGCCTGTTCGGCCTGAAGCCGGGCCTGGAGGTCAGCGATCTCCTTGGCATCGCCGGCGGAAGATATTTTCTCTCGCAACTCATCGATCCCGTCGATGCGTTTGGTAGCCACATCGTAGATCTGCTGACCTATACTCATCTGCCCGGCATTATTGTTCTGAATGCGCGATAACTCCTTTGCGTAGTAATCGTCGGCGTCGGTCCGATAGCGGGAATTGCCTTCGAGAAATTTTGAAGCAGATTGTCCGATCGAGCCTGATCCGTCGCCCTTGAACAAGCTTTCAATGGCTGCGAAATCTGGAGGCAGCGCCTTGCGAATGACCGGATCGTTAAGAACGCTGGCAACATCGGCCATGTCGGTCAGTTTGTTGAGCGAACCATAAAGTTGCTGCGCCTGCTCGATCTGCTGATGGAGCGCATCGAGTTGCGATTTCAGTTGCGCGATACTCTCCATGTGCTTGAGGATTGATGTTCTGTCGATGACAGGAATTCCTTCACCACTCGCAGTCCCGGCTGAGAAGATCAGCGCCGCAACAATGGCCACACACCGAATTTTATCCGCAATCATCAGCTTGCACTCCTTCGTTTCTGGAAAAGGGGCATCCAGTTTTCAAGCCCGTCGCCGACTTCACTTCGAATTGCGTCTGCAAGTTCGACATTTGCAGTTCGACCGGAAAGAATGGCGAGTTCATCGTCAAAGCCGTGGAGGTTCAATTCGGCGACGACGCTGTTATGACCTTGCTTGAGAACGAAGCGGCGGCTTTCGACGCTCAGTTCGCGTGCGATCAGCTCGTACTCACGTTCTGTCAGTTTGAAACCGTCGACGTAGTCGGCATGGCTTCCGCGTGCGTTCGGAAGAAAAATTTGCGTCGGACACTGCTCTATGATGGTGTGGGCGATCGATGAGTTGATGACGTCGCGAGGGCTTTGCGTCGCAAATAGCATAAGGCCATTTTGCTTGCGGATCGTCTTGAGCTTGTTCTGTGCAAGGTCGAGGAAGGCGTCATCCTGTAAAGCCTTCCAGAATTCGTCAATGACGATGACAATGCGCCTACCGTCGATGAGTTGCTCCACGCGGTAGAAAAGATAAGCCATCAAGGGCGAGCGGATTTCCTCATTATCGAGGAAGTCGGTCATATCGTACCCGACCAACTTTCCACCTGAGCCGAATTTTCCGAAACCGATTTCCTCATTGGCATTGTCGAAGACCCAGCCAAGCGGCCCTCCGATCTCCCATCGGCGCAACCGGGCGGCGATGCCTTCGGGGTTCGTATTGTCGAGGAAAGTCCGGAGCGCACCGATCGTACGTTGTTCTACCGGAAGATCCGCAAGCCCATCGATGGCGGAGGCAATGTCGCGCAGTTCGGTGACAGACAACTGCCCCGACAACGACCCCACCAGCTTTCCAATCCAGTCTGCGAGGAAGATCTTGTTTTCTGGCGTCAGGTCGAGTGCCTTAAGTGGCGCACAACCGGTGGGCTCGCCGTTTTTAAGCGGATGATAGGTGCCACCAGCAGCTCGGATGTAGAGAGCGGCGCCGCGGTCCTTGTCGAAAAAGATCACGTGCGGATCGTGCTTTTCAAGCTGGGACAGCATGAAATTGAGCAACACGGTCTTGCCCGCGCCCGATGGTCCGCAAATGAAAGCGTTGCCAAGATCACCGTAATGGAAATTGAAATAGTATGGCGAACCGGATGCAGTTTTGAGGAGCGCGACGGCAGCGCCCCATTCGTTGTCGTCCTTCTGGCCGCCTGGATAGGAATGGAACGGCGACAATGCTGCGAAATTCCGCGAGCTGATTGCACCGGAGCGCGCGCGATATCTGAAATTGCCGGGGAGTTGAGCCCACCATGCAGCTTCAAGACCAAGGTCTTCGCGCGCAACAACAGCACCGCCATTGGTGAGGCTTGCGCGCGCTTTTGCGAGGTGGTCGCTCAGTTCTTTTACTGAAGAGGCAAACGCTGCCAGAGTCAGATGATGCTCGCCGAGAACAAAACGGTTGGATTCCAGATCGTCCATGGCGTCGTCGAGCTCTTCGATCTGTGAAGCAGCCTTGTCGCCGCTGCTGAGCATCTGATTTTGCTTGCGCCCCATAATTGTACGGGCGTCGGCCTTGGAGACGAAGGAAAAGGATTGCGACAAAATCAGTTCGAAGGGGCTAATCAGGACAGCATCCAACATGCCCGGCTTCGTGGTAGCGGGATATTCCTTGAAGCTCAGCATCCCGGTAAAACGGCTTTCAGCCTCGTGCCGGATTTCGATTGTCTCCCGACCGACAATAACACGATCAGAATAGATCGCCGAGGCAATGCGTCCCTCTGTGAGCGGGACCGGCTCACTTCGTCCGCCGACGAGTTGATGCAAGACCTCGCACGGTTCGGAAAAAAGCAGGCCGTTGGAATCATACAGTGACAACACCTGCGGATTGAAGCGTTTCAATCCTGCGGTAATGTCCACCGCCTTGTCGCGGAGTTGTTTCACCGCCTCTTGGTCGAATTCGATATCGCCGTTGCGCGCACGGACGAGACGCGAAAGCAGGTTTGCTGCTTTTTCGGCAGGATCGCGCAGCGGTGACCAGACGATCGTCAGATATAGATCGTTTCGAAAAAGATCTTCGCTCACCATGCGCTGGCGATAATTTTCGTTGAGTTGAGCGGAGAATTTCGCTTTAAACCTTCCGTCGGGATAGGTCTTGTCACGCCGACGGATCAAATGGGTCCATAGTGCGAGTCGCTCGTCGGCGATGTTCCTGTACAGCGTGTTGATATCGCGGTGCAGAGCGTTGATATCCAGAACATCCGCGGTTTCGAACGAAACGCCTTCAAGTGCAATCATCATCATGAGCGAACGCGAGTTCAAGGCGATTGTAGTTTCATCGACGTGACGCACGTAAGGAATGAAGGTTTCGGGACCAGGCTCCCGGGATTTGAAGATTGCGATATCAGGCAAGACCAAGATCCCTTTCGTCAAACCGGCGGTAGAGACTGAGCGGAGTGATCGAGCTGCCACCCCACAGGGAGGTGTTTCGCGACCGGCCACGCGTCTCGACCCAGGCTACGGCGATACGAAACATGTTGTGATCGTGCCTGACGAGCGCACGGAAGATGCAATGAAAAACCACACCTACGAGCGCATAGACGACAGAACCGGCTGCGAGATAGAAAATCGTCGTTGCGATGACGTTCATGCCCATGGCTTCCATGGTGACACCTGCGAACATGGCAGGTCGGGTACAGGCGATGAACAGTGTATCTTCCTCAAGCACAGGCTTTGAGATCGACATTGCCTCAACTCCCGACAATCGTGCTGACAAGCTCGGAAGAACCGGCAATCACGCCGATTCCGATGATCCAGTAGCCAGCCCGACGGAGGTCCATGTAACCGAACATCCAGGCGACTGCGATCAGTATGACCGCGATGGTCGCGATCAACTTGAAGATATTGCCTGTGAGGAGATCGACGATGTTCTGAAGGATGGACTCGATGCCTGCGGCCTGGGCGAAGGCCGGTTCGACCAGGGTTGCGAAAATTATGGTCGTCATAATGGCGGACGTTGCAATCGAGCGCATACGGTAACGATAGGTCATTTTATTCTTCTCCACGCTGGTTCTGGAAAACGAGGACCGACGACTGACGCCTGGACTTGAAGACATCCCAGGAAGGCGCGGTGGCGTCGGAGGTGGCCTTCCGTCCGAGATTCTCTGCGACAGCGTTTGATGTCGCAGCGGCCCATTCTTCGCGCTGTCCATCTTGACTGCTGCCGACACTCAACGTCGCGCTCGTTGATTTTAGCCGTTCGATCTCACGTTGAACCTGGCTGTCATATTCGGCGGATGAACCGGCAGAGATATCTCCGCCACCGTAAAATGACTGAAGCATGATCTTCCCGGCCTCGGTTTCATCGGCACCGGCCTGGACGGCCCGACGATAGGTGCTGTCAAGCAGTGTCGCGGTCGCTTTCAGATTGAGGCACGGATCGAAAGCTCCGGCGATCGTGAGGTTGAGCCTACTGAGGTCATCAAGACCTAATCCCGCGAGACCAAGCTGAATGTCCTGATGCCCGGCGACCAGGGCAGCGGCGACTTCTATCGCCTCGGCTTTTGAGGCCGGCTGCTGCTTTAAAGGGGGGCCGCTATTGATGCGGATGTTAAATGGTTCGAAACGGCTTTCGAGGCTGACAATACCGGCAAGCGTTTCGGTAGCAACGGACGGCGCGCAGTTGTGGGCAAGATCGACAAACGATACGGGCATGACTAGAACCACACCCTCTGCTTGCCGACACCGTCGATCGTAACATCAATGTAGTTAGGTTTTTCGCGAACAAGAGGTCGAGCAGTTTTATGGCCCATACACTGACGGTAGCCTTTTTCGTACTGCCATTTGGCATCAACGAACAGGCTATCGTCATTGCGAAGCTGTTCGCTGCGATGTTTGCACAGGCTGCTGTTTACAGCCTGCGCCGAAGTGGAGACGCAAGACACTACGCGTCTGCGATCAGCGTAAGAAACGGTAAGGCGATAACCGTCATTACAATAATACGGTTCGTAGCGAGGACGTGAGCTCTCAAACCCTGCGCTGCTGCAGGTTGGAAACGACTTGCCTCTGGCAAGCCACCGCCATAGCTTTTGCACCGGTGGACGGCATTGTGCATATTGCGTGGCCCCACCGGGATTGGATAAGCACAAGATAACTTTACAACCCCAGTCATCGGCACGAGCGTTTTGACTGGAACCGAGATATAATGCACCGAGTCCGAAAACTGCGATGGCACCATGAAAGAGAAAGTTGCTCATGCCTCCTATCCTCCGATTGTTGTTGGGCAAGTTGTCAGAACTCGTTGCGCTTCAACTCCGTTACTATGCAAATAATCGATAGTTAAAAAAATGGCAAGCAATTTAAGCGAACGATGGCAAAACCAGGCGCTGGCTCTTTTTGGCCTTCGGGAAATTCTGGAAAAACCGATTGAAGATGAATCGCCGCAATCGCGTATCAAACAGATCGGAATGCTGAATGTACTGTACATGATGCATCAGGCTCATGAGCCACTAACCCTTTCATCGATCATGAAAATTACCGGATTGACGCGTGGCGGCGTCATCGAAACGGTCGAACAGCTGGTGCAACGTGGCATCCTCACCGAGACGCTTGGACGCAATTCGATGGGGCGGGGAACGGCGAGGCAGTTTGAATTCGCACGCAACGTATTCGAGCAGATCCGATCCACCGGCGCAGAGTAATTTAACTTATAAGTCTATTATAAGTTAAATGAATTTTGGTCCCGACTATCCATTTGAAGGGCCTACCTTTGATTACTCTTGTCGAAGCAAGAGGGAACGTATCTCTCGAGGAAGCTCTCAACGCAGAGCAATAAGGGATCGCCAATCGGAAGGGCTTCCTTTATGTGACCCATGAGCGAAAGCCGCTCACAGTGCGTCGATCATCTCACTTGAACGCGCGTCCTTCTCAAAAATCCAGTCAAACCCCACCTGTGGTCCCCTTTTGCTGAGAGTGAGGCCGATAGTGAGGAGAGACCGTATTCCAACGAAAGTAACCAAGTCCGCCGCCTCCACTCGAAGGTGAAGGCCATTTGTGAGGGGTCGCAGAAACGCGTAACCGTCGCCAAAACCGATGACGCTCTCACGACCAATAATGTCGATCGACACAAATTGTGCACTGAATTCGGTGTGTAGAAATTTGCCTGCCTCATCGGGGTTCGAAACGAGGACGAACGCTTCAGCACGGTGTTTATACGCAAGATTTTTCATCATAGAGCCTGAGTTTTTCACGTTCCGACGCGCAGAGCACCTTTCTCCATTACGGTCGCTGAACTGCTTGCACGTCTGCAGTTGCCTCACTAAACCAACATATCGATCAGTTACGGCTGATCGTCATGCAAGTGAGACGTCGCGGAGCGAACGAGACTTGATAACGCGATGGCTATCGAAACCCTTCTGCGCGGCACCGAGGCAGTTGGGGCTAGCCGTTGTCGACCAGGAGCTCTTTGACGGCGCTACAAAAACTCTCGATCTCATCCGCCTGATGGCTGGCGGTGAGGGAGACACGCAATCCTGCTTCTCCCCTGGCCACCGTAGGGAAGAAAATTGCTGAGGCGTAGAAATTATGTTTCAGAAGTTCCTGAGCACACCCAATTGATGTCATTTCATCGCCGATACGGATAATGCGGATCGGCAGCGTGGATCCCGATTGGGCTGTGGGCATCAGTCTGTCAAAAACTGCGATATTGTCCTGCAACGCGGCTTGTCGTTGCCCAAGCTCTGGAGATCGATGGATTTCAGCTGAAGCCAACGCTGCACCAATAGCTGCTGTATTGAGTGATGCCGAGAATGCGTGTGCAATTGCATAACGGCGAAACAAACTTTCCTGATGGGCGGTTCCCAGCATCAGCAACCCGCCAGATGCTCCAAATCCTTTGCCCAACGATGTGACGATTATGGTTCGGTCTCCCAGGTTATCGAATTGAGATCTCGCATAACCCTGCCCTTCCTTACCGACAATGGATACTCCATGTGCATCGTCAATGTACAAGAACAAGTCGTATTTTTCTTGCAGCTGTTTCAATTCATCGATGCGCGCGCCGCCTCCCATAGAGTACACGCCATCGCAAATGTATGCGACGTTTCGGTTCTTTTTGCAGATGTCCTCGAGTGCTTCATAGTCGTTGTGCGGTATCGTTTGAACCGCGGTTTCATCGGCCATTGTTTTCTTGTGGTAGGCAAGGGTCGCGTGAGCAAACCGATCGAAAACCATCGTTGGCTTTATACCGCCAGTCAGATGACCAGAAGCAACCAATGGAAGTGCGCTCATGTTAGCGGCCAGAACGGTCGTATAGGTAATAGAACGGGCTTCGAAGAGCTGCGAAAGCGCCTCTTCGAGTTCGCCAAGCTGTGCGAAGTTCAGCCTTGTCCGCGCGCAGGACCAATGTAGACTACCGTTTTGTCGAACTGCTTCAATGGCTCCCGCGACGATACGAGGATGATTGTCCAGCCCGAGATAGGAACACCGGACGAAATCAATGACATTGTCGTTGCGACCGAGTAACTGGACCCGGCGCCCTTCTCTCGGGTCTGCGTAAAGCGCCATAACACCTTGAAGGTGAGCCGCTTCGAAATGAGAGCCTGCAATATCGATCAACTTCGCAGTATTGCGAGTACCCGTTCCAGATAGACGTTGAGATGATTCAAACGGATTCCTTGGCATCACATCCTCCATTGTGGTGCCATTATGAAAGCTGGAAGAAATATTATTCGCAACAAAGCAATTAAGAAGAATTATAATCTATATTAGTTATAATATTTACATTATTATCAATCATAATTTTATTGTGAAAATTCGAACGCATATCCTGTCGTATGTACTGTTCGGATAAGGTTCTTTCCGGTCAATTTCCATAGCTGACGCCTCAGATTGCCGACATGTACATCCACCGTTCGCAGTTGGACATAGTGATGTTCCGGCCAACCGATCTTGATGAGTTGCTCCCGCTTCATTACCTGTCCTGGTGCGGCAATGAACCCTCGCAGAATTCGAAACTCGGTGGGCGTTAATCTTATTTCCAGGCTCCCAAGTCTCAGGATTCTTTCGTCTGGCAGGATATTTAGGTCGCCAATATAGACACGTTCACGACGATCAGACGTCAGTGTCTTGCGTTCCAGCGGCATGGATTCCCGGTCGTGTAAAAAGGACAGAATCCTCTCGGGCACGAATGGATGAGGGAAAATTTCGTCAAATCCAGCATGTAAAAAATCAAGAAAATTCATTGAATTACACGGTTTAGTCAGCGCTACAAGAATTATATCTCTGGTGGCGGGATTTTGTTTGATGGTAGCACAGACATCAAAAATGGGCTCCGTGTTCTCGCTTGTATCAAACAATATCGCATATGGAATTGCTTCCGTTGCGAAGTTCGATGAAGCTTGCAGGTCCATGAGGCTTGGCATGTAACCGCCGACACTGAGAATGTGACTTAGTATGAGGTAGTTCTGTGGGTTCTCTGTGCAGATCGGTACGCTAAGATTCACGATCAATTTTCTCCGATGAAATCGATGTTGCGACAAATTTTTTGCAATTGCGATTAATTTTAATAAAAATTGCAAATTCGTCAATAAAAATATGTTTGAAATTCTATTATCGAGAATTATTATCAAATTTTTGTTACACCATAATTCGATCGAATATATTGGACGGCGTACGTTCTTGGCCACGGGTCCGCCGACTACCGGATCATCTAGCCTTTAAGGTTACGGTCCACAGGTTGAATGTACTCGGGAGATGTTTCCAGCACCGCTGGGGGCTTTACGGTTGCGGCCAGTTCAGCACATTTCGACGAAATTACGACGCCGGAACTACACGGTCCGGCGTCTGTTTGCATACTTTCGCGATGTTCAACCTCGAACCCACATGTTCCATCTTTGCAGTAACACCCTGGCATTCTCGTTGATCCATTTGGCATCTGGAACCACGACGGTGTCTCGAACTTGTGTTGCTGTCGGCATGAAACTCCTGGTTTCATCGGACATCATTGCAATCGCTTCCGTACTCGGAGGTGTACAGGCCAAGACATCGCAAGCCTTTGCCTGGGCGATCGGATTCTCGAGCCAGAAAGCTATGAGTTTGAGTGCATTTTCCCGATTTGGCGCTCCCTTCACTAGCGCAATGCGATCGCCAACCAAGAACGATGCTTCATAGGACCAACCAATTGGGAGCCCCTCAGCTTGCAGAGCACGTGCACGGGTAAGCCAGATTTGGCCGAGCGCATATTCGTTGTTGCGAAACCCCTGGACACTTTGATCTCCGCTCTTCCACCATAACGAGACGGCTGGACGGATTTCGTCCAGTTTCTTGAATGCTCGATCAACATCGAGTGGGAAAAGTTCATCGCGTTTCACACCGTCAGCAAGTAGTGCGGCGGCCAGCACGCGCCAGGGATCGTCAAAATTCGGGAATGCCCGGCCTCCTGGAAACTCGGACACATTCCACATATCAGCCCAAGTCCGCGGCTCCCGTCGACCTTCCTTTTCTTTCCGGTAGACGAGCAACGTTGCGGTCGACTGGAGCAAAGCACCGCCCGGCGCACACGCATTCTCGGGCAAATCAGGCCGGTCAGCGAATGCTTTACAAAACTCGCTCAGGTCTTCGGTTACAAGTCGATGAGCCTCGGATTCCGACTGGATTTCTCCATCAAGATAAAGATCCCAGGAAACGTTTCCGGCCTTGACCATTGCTGAGGCTTTCGCCCGCATTTCCGAATTGGTTGCTGATACGATTCTTACGCGAATGCCCGTCTGCTCAGTAAAAGGATCGAACCAGGCTTCTTTTAGGGCGCGATCGTAAGCACCTCCAGTCGATGCGATAACGACCTCATTGGCCGATGTCGCACCGGCGTGCGCACTTATCGCAAGGGTTATCGCCGTGACAGTCATGGATCTGCAGACGAATTCGGTCACTTTATGAATTATCATGATTGTTTCCCCGTTTTTCAGTTTTGTTTGCTGCGTGTAAGCGCGAACGACAATGCGATGAGGCACATCGACACCAGGACGACCACAGTGGAGGCGGCTGCAATGGTCGGTGTCAGATTAAAGTCAATGTCTTCAAACATCTTTCTACCGATCGTCTTGCCGTTGATATCCGAAATGAAGAACGCCACGGTGGCCTCATCGAAAGAGGCCAGAAAGGCGAAGACAAATCCGGCGCCGATACTTGGGGCGATCATCGGCAACGTGATGTGGAAGAACGCTCTGCCACGCCCTGCTCCGCAATTCAGGGCCGCAAGCTCCAATGCTGGGTCGAAGCGCTGTAGAGCCGCTACTACGGTAATCATCACGAATGGAACCGACAGGACTGTGTGACTGACCAGAAATCCCGAAAAGGTTCCGGTCAATTGATGCGGTGCAAAAACCAGATAGAGGGCGACACCCAGAACAATATGCGGAACAATCATCGGGCCGATCGTCAGTACCTGGAAAACCCCTTTGAAGGGTAGCTCGCCTCTAACGAATGCGAGAGACGCCATGGTTCCCACAACGGTAGAAGTCAGGGCTGTCGCCAAGGCGATTTTCAGACTGAACCATGTTGAAGCCATCCAGTCGGGGTCGCCGAAATATGCAGCGTACCATCTTAACGACAGACCTTGCGGCGGGAATTGCAGGTAATCCGTCTGGCTGAACGACATCGGGACGATGATCAGTGTGGGTAGGATGAGAAACAACAAGATGATACTCACGAAGAAGGCCGCGAACAGTTTCCAGGCGATATTACCCATGCGCCATCCTTTCAGTGACATTCTTGAAGCCCCGGTCTCCGGTCTCGAACCGATTGTAGAGAACTGATTAATGGACACTTCCGAACCCCTTATTGAGCGCTAGTACTCGTCGGAAGCACGCGACAAAGATAATTGTCATGCCAAGCAACACAGTTGAAAGAGCAGCAGCGAAGGGCCAATCCAGCGTCACAGTAGTTTCTTGACCGATTAGCGTTGCCATCAACATGGAATCCGGCCCTCCAACCAGAGCGGGCGTTATGTAAAAGCCGAGCGCCAAAACAAAGCATAGGGTAGCTCCGGCAAAGATCCCGGGAAGACACAAAGGAAATGTGACGACGAAGAAAGCCTTCCAGGGATTTGCGCCTAGGTTCAGAGCAGCTCGATCAAGGTCCTTGGGTATAGCTTTGAGCGCAGCATAGATGGGCAGTACAACGAAAGGCATGAGTACATGTGTCATCGCCAATGTCACCGCTCCTTGCGTGTAAAGAAGCTTGAAGGGTTGTTCAGTTAAACCGACGGCGCTGAGAAACCCGTTCACGATCCCATTCCGCTGCAATAGGACAATCCAGGCATAGGAGCGAACAAGAACCGAAGTCCAGAGCGGAATGAAGACGCAAATCGCCGCTATAATCCCTGCAAGTTTTCCTGCTCTTGCCATGGTCAGAGCGACAGGAAAGCCCAGCACGCATCCAATGGCAGTCACAGCGACCGCAACGCCAACCGTGGAAGCCAGGACATCAAGATAAAGACTTTCCTCAACGAGGCGTCCATAGCTTATCGCATCGTCCGAAAAACTAAGAAAGATGAGTCGGCCGATCGGATACATAAAGCCGACGACCAGTAGAATTAATAATGGTAGTACCAGAAACCACGATATTACCGGCGGGTATTGGCGTGCGGATCTTCCTCTAAGGAATGTGTCGAAACCGGAAAACGACGAACTCATGCGGCCAACCTCGTTTCAAGGTCGAAAGTCAGGAGTGAGAGGGTGTCCAAGTTTACACCGACGCGGCTATTCTTTCGCATCACCGGTGACGATGTTGTTGCAGGCAATTGGACACGCAGGTCGATATCTGGAAAAGCGTCTAGCCTTACCAGGACAACTGTGCTCGAACCGATGAAGACGGAAGCCTCAACAGTTCCGGACAGCTGCCCTTTTTTCGGGTCGGAAAAGATGCCGACATGTTCCGGTCTCACGGCTAGCCTGATTTCGGAACCGATAGATTTGTGAACCAGTTTGGGATGAAGCAGCGCATCAAGTTCCACAGCAACACGTTCGGAGATATCCAGAATGCACTTGCCGTTTTTGTTGCCGCGATAAGTCGCCGGAATAAAATTGATAGAGCCGATGAAGTCGGCAACGAAGGTTCTATTGGGTTCGTTATAGAGTTCGGAGGGAGTACCAACCTGCTGGACGCAGCCATCGTGCATTACCACAATGCGGTCGGACATGGTCAACGCCTCTTCCTGGTCGTGGGTGACGTAGATTACTGTTGCTCCGAGATTCTCCTGAATGCGTTTGATCTCAAACTGCATTGCCTCTCGCAATTTCTTGTCGAGGGCACCGAGCGGTTCGTCCATCAAGATGACGGGCGGAGAAAAAACCAGCGCGCGGGCGACGGCCACACGCTGCTGTTGTCCACCTGACAACTGGTTTGGATAGCGGTCTGCGAAGTCATTGAGTCTGATCAGCTCAAGCATCTCATCGACGCGAGACCGGATATCTTTCTTCGAACCCAGTCGTCGCATTTTCAACGGGAACGCAATATTCTGCCGAACCGTCAGATGGGGGAACAGCGCATATTTCTGGAACACCATGCCGACGTTACGCCGGTTGGGCGGCAGGGTGGTTATATCTACGTCTCCCACAATAATCCTTCCGTTCGTCGGTTGTTCGAAGCCGGCGACCATGGTGAGCAAAGTCGTTTTGCCTGATCCGGACGGTCCGATTATTGAAACGAATTCGCCTGCCCGGATGTCGAGCGTGGTTTCATGGACAGCCCAGGTTTCGCCAAATCTTTTCTGAACGCCAGCAAGCATTAATTTCTGACCGATCAATCTTTCCTCCTCCGGAAACCACTTTGGTATCTGTGCCTTTGCGTTCGGTCCTCGATGCGAAATGCATCATTGACGTTCCAGACGCATAGACGTGCTCATCCAGCTACCGCGTGACTCTATGAGTACGCGCTGCTAAAACCTAAAATGACGCGACAAAAACTTTGCAAAAACTTTATATGGTCATTTTGTTGCATCATAATTCTGGTGTGTCAACAGGGATTGAGGCTTAGATGAGCGCGATAAAATTGTCGGATCAGGCCAATGAAGGGCAGGCACCGGGTCTTGGCGACGTCGCATACCGCGAAATGAAGGAGCGCCTGATACGAGGCGAATATAAGCCCGGCAAGAAACTTACGGTCCGAGCCGTAGCGGAAGATCTCGGATTTAGCTCCACCCCTGCGCGGGACGCTATCAACCGGCTCACCGGCGAAGGCGCACTGGTCTATTCGGGACCAAAAACTGTAATCGTACCGGTTTTAAATGAAGACAGTTTGCGCGAGATCACACTAGTTCGGCTCGCCCTGGAGGGGCTGGCGGCACAGCTGGCAGTCAACTCGGTTACCAATGAAGATATTGAAAAACTTAAAGATATTCAAAATTATATAAACGATGCACTGGATCGTCGCGCTTACGAGACGGTTTTGCGGCATAACAAGGATTTCCATTTTCATGTGTATGGAATGGCTGGAATGCCTCGGCTTTTATCCATGATCGAAGGAGCCTGGCTTAGGGTTGGCCCATCACTTTACGATCTCTATCCAGAGTTTGCTGAAGAAAAATACGGCGTTCGAAACCACCAGCTAGCCATTGAATCGCTAGAGGACAAGGATGGCGCATCCCTGCGCGCCGCATTCGAGAACGACATTCGGGATGGCTATCGGCGCTTGCGCCAGGCGGCACGAGCGCGCTCCTCGGCGAGATAGTTTTTTGTTGTATGGGCTTGACCTTTCGCATTTTTGTTGCAACAAAATCGTGAAGCTAACGCAAAAGCATTAGCTGATGTGCGTTTTAAAGGCCCAATGAATGATACCTAGTCCGAGAATAAACCGTGGCGATCCGGTGGAGAGAACGGAATCGTCACGTCTTTACGCCCGCAGCCTGCAGGTTTTGCCGCAGGGTGTGTCACGCGTCACGATCGATATCGATCCAACACCGATTTACATTCAACGTGGTGAGGGCGCCTATCTGGTTGATGTGGACGATAACCGTCTTCTGGACCTCAACAACAACTTCACCACGCTTATACACGGGCACGGATTCGAACCGGTTGCGGAAGTGGTTGCGAAGCTTTTGCGTAACGGGACCTGTTTTTCCAACCCGACGGAACACGAGGTCGCACTGGCTGAATTGCTGATCTCGCGGATCCCGGCAATGGAAAAGATTCGCTTCGTCAACAGCGGGACCGAAGCGGTCATGTTTGCAATCAAGGCAGCTCGAGCGTTCACAGGTCGCTCTGCGATCGTTCGCTTTGAGGGAGCTTATCACGGGGGTTACGATTGGGCTGAAACGGGGCAAACCGGCACCTATCCCACCAACGGGTCCGGTCGAAACGTTGCACGACCAGGATACCATGGTGCGCCGTCCAGCCTTGGCGACGATGTGATCGTGATCCAGTTCAATGACAAGGAGGAGATTGTTTCGAAACTCGAAGGCCACGCGCATCGGATAGCCGGTATTTTGATTGATCCGATGCCTAGCCGCGCCGGGCTATTTGCGCCAAGCCAGGGATTTATCGAGGCACTGACAACCTTCACGCAAGAGCATGGCATTCTACTGATCGCCGACGAGGTGTTGAATATCCGGCAAGGTTATAGGGGGGCTTCGGACCGTTACGGTCTTAATCCCGATCTGATAGCAACCGGCAAGATCATCGGTGGTGGCTTTCCAATTGGAGCCATCGGCGGGCGCGCAGAAGTCATGTCGGTCTTCGAAAAGCGGGACGGTAAGCTACCAGTTCCGCAAGGTGGGACATTCTCCGCTAACCCCGTCTCCATGGCTGCAGGTCTTGCTGCTATGAATGCATTGCCACCCGATGCCTTCGCGCGGCTTGAAGAACTAGGAGATGCCTTGCGTTCGCGTCTCTCGCAGATCGCTCAGTCGCGGCAGGCTCCCTATTCGATCACGGGAGCCGCTTCCCTCTTCCGCATTCATTCCAAACGTGAAGCGCCGACTGATTATCGCGCTTCAATCATGTCGCCTGATCAGAACTTGCGCATGCGAGAGCTCACACGGTATTTCGCCCGGAATGGTGTTCTGTTGCCCTTTGGAGCCGCGGCCAGCCTATCCACCCCGATGGGCGAAAAAGAAATCGACCTCATTGCCGCGCTTTTTGATGATTTCCTTGCACAAAACCCCGTACGGGAGGACCATCCATGAAACATGCCGCAATTACAGACAGCGTTGCCGATCGTATCGCACAAGCACTTGTCCGCCATGGTGTGGAGGTGATCTTCGCACAAAGTTTGCCCTCCGCTGTGATTCTTGCAGCCGAAGCCCACGGCATCCGCCAGATCGCCTATCGTCAGGAAAATATGGGCGGAGCGATGGCGGACGGATATGCCCGGGTTTCTGGCAAGGTGAGTGTAGTCGCGGCGCAGAACGGTCCCGCAGCGACGCTGCTTGTTCCGCCACTAGCCGAAGCTTTAAAGGCGAGTATTCCAGTGGTCGCGCTTGTACAGGATGTCGAGCGAAACCAAACGGACAAGAACGCCTTTCAGGATATTGACCAAATCACCCTCTTCCAATCCTGTACAAAATGGGTCCGTCGACTAAATGTAGCCGAGCGCGTCGATGACTACATTGATGCAGCTTTTACCGCCGCGGCAAGTGGGCGAGCGGGACCAGTTGCGCTTTTGTTGCCAGCGGATTTGCTGCGTTGCCCGGCTCCGAAGAGCGATAAGCCGAGAACTGCTTGTCTTGGCTACTGGCCGCTTGACCGGTTTCGTCCATCCGACGACCTCATTCAGACCGCAGCGGATACTATTGCTGAAGCCCGAACCCCGGTTGTGCTGGCTGGCGGCGGTATTCATGCCGGTGGTGCAGCGACAGCATTGGCTCGTCTTCAGGAAATAGCCTCCCTTCCTGTATTCACGACGAATATGGGCAAAGGGGTGGTTGACGAATTCCATCCTCTATCTGCTGGCGTTCTAGGGTCTCTGACTGGCCCTCGTTCGCTAGGCTTCTACAGTCGTCACCTCATGAATGAAGCAGATCTGGTTATCCTTGCCGGAACACGCACCAACCAGAACGGAACTGACAATTGGCAGCAGATTCCTTCTTCGGCGAAAGTCATTCACATTGACATCGATCCCGGAGAGATCGGACGCAATTACGAGGCATTGCGTTTGCACGGCGATGCACGCGAAACGCTCACGGCCTTGTGCGAAACATTGTCTAAACGAGACTTCCTTCGGCGCAGTATGCCTCGCCTCAATTATGAAGAAAGAATTGCCGGTTTCTGGGCGGAATATGATGAAGCTCGCCGACTAGTTCTTGATGACCGATCAGGCGCCATGCGGCCTGAGCGCGTTATGCAGGAATTGCAGCCCTGGCTCGACCACGACGTGACAGTCGTGGCGGATGCGAGCTATTCGTCCATGTGGGTTGTCGGTCAGTTGCGCTGTCGCAAGGTGGGCACGAGATTCATTACACCGCGCGGGCTCGCTGGCCTTGGATGGGGTCTACCACTTGCGATGGGGGCAAAGGCCGCTCATCCTGACAAGCCGGTGGTTGCCATTGTAGGAGACGGTGGATTTGCGCATAGCTGGGCGGAATTGGAAACGATGATGCGTATGCGGTTACCCGTCACCGTTGTCCTCTTGAATAATGGCGTGCTAGGCTTCCAGAAAGATGCGGAAACCGTAAAATTCGGCCGCTATACAACGGCGTGCCATTTTGCACCGGTCGATCACGCGGCGGTCGCTTCAGCGTGCGGATGTCGATCTGCCACCGTCGATAATGCTGCTGACTTATCGGAGCAGCTAAGTCTGAGTATTGAAAGCGGTAAACCCTCGCTCATCGAAGTTATTACCGATCACGACGCTCGTCCTCCGCTTTCTCTTTTTGCGGCAATGGATCAGGCAGCATGACGGTAGGAGCGCGGGAGCGTATAGCAGTCGTAACCGGGGGCAGCTCAGGCATTGGGCTGTCAACGGTTAGACGATTGGTTAGCGAAGGCTACAAAGTAGCGTTTTTCGGGCAGACACCTCAGCGAGTCTCGGCGGCTGGCGAAACGCTCATTTCGCAATTCGGGGAAGATGCCATCTTTTATCGAAGTGTAGACATAAATGAGGCGACAGCAATTGTCGGCTTTTTCGATGAGGTGAGAAGCTATTGGGGGCCGCCAGACACGCTGATCTGTAATGCTGGCGTATCGCCCAAAGCCAAGGATGGCAAAGCTGCAGCGTTTGTCGAGACGTCGATCGAGGAATGGAACGCAGTCCTTTCAACGAATTTGATCGGACCTGTCCTTTGTTGCCAACGCGTTTTACCGGATTTGATTAAATGGCGTTTCGGGAGAATTGTTTTAGTTGGCTCTATTGCTGGCAGGACATTACCCAGGCTCGCTGGCAGCGCTTATACCGCATCAAAAACTGCGCTATCGGGTTGTCTTCGTTCTCTCGTGTCTACGCTTGGCGGGACCGGAGTTACAGCCAATATTGTTGCGCCGGGACATATCGTAACCAAAATGACTGGCCCGATTGATTCCGATTCAAATCGTGATGCCCTTTCGCGTATTCCGGTCGGTCGGTTGGGAAGCCCTGACGACGTAGCAACAGTGATCGCATTCCTAGCGTCGGAAAACGCCGGCTTCATCAATGGCGCAACGATCGATGTAAACGGGGGAGAATACGTTTCACCCTAATACCACTTCAGCAGGACGATGAATGTTATGTCGAAGGTTCTTATAAAGACATCTGACGCGCAATTGTTTTTGATGCTTCGTCATCTGCTCTCAGTTGAAGGGTTTGATGCTGATCTCTTATCAGAGCTAAAAGCATTAACGACTTCCGAGATAGGTGCCGAACAGAACCCAAGCGCGTTGATATTGGATAGTGGCGATGCTGACCTTTGCGAGTTCGTTCACCTCAGGAGGAAGCTTCCAGGTCTTGCGTTGGTTCTGCTGGCAAGAGATGATATCGATACTGGACTACTGATCAATGAACGATTGGATCTGGTCATGAAACCTCCGTTCGATCCACTTGTTTTGCTGGGATTTCTCCAAAGATACCGAGGCAATTTCGCTACTACGGATGCCACGAGGGTTGTTTTGACCTATAGCGATCTGTTGCTGAACCCTATGCAGTTCAGGGTGTTTCGCAGCGGCCTTCGCGTCGATCTCACACCGTTGCAGTTCCGTTTACTTGAAGCACTCATGCAAAAGCCTGAAATTGTATGGAGCAGGCAAGAGCTTATCGACACCGTATGGGGTCAAGGAGCTATCGTCGAGCCTCGTACGGTCGACATTCATATCGGACATATCCGCCGCGCATTGGCGCGGTATGGTCCAAACCTGATCAGAACTGTGCAGGGTCGGGGCTACGCCCTCGATCGGTCGGCAGACCCGTTACAGTGAGTTTCAATTCATGAGGCGCTGAAAAATCCGCGTCCAGAACTGAAAATTTCGCTGATCGTCTTCGAACCAGGCGTCGAGTGCAAAAAGCGCGGCAGCTGTGGGGGCTGTGTCTGCATAAATTCGCCTCGTGGCATCCACAATCAGACTGTCTTCAGCGCCATAACGGATAGCATCCTGCTGCAAAAGCTCCCGGGCGGCTCTCACATTCGAAATTTGCAACACAAGCATTCCTCCTGCGCCCGGCAGAGGATTCAATGAATAGAGCCGGACGTTGTGGAGACCGCATGACGGCTTTTTTAACAGCAATCGCTGTATCGTCGTCCCTGGCATGTGTTGTTTGAGAATGCACTCTCTTGTAACAGAATCAAATAGTTGTGGCAACAATCGGATATAAGGTTTAGATGAAATTCAAGATATTTCGAGGAGCGCAACAACAAAGGAAAATAAGCGCTGTAGGATCGATGGAGAAAACTGCTATCTCGTCGGCAGAAAAGCATAGGAATAAAATCTCACAAACTTTGCAAAGGCTTTCTTGATCGACGTCGTTGAATTTTGCAATTTAAGCCGACACTCGAAATAGTTCGCCTTACTTTTGACCGACAGGTGCGCCCGTGCTGATGAAAGACCGTATTGATCACTTGCCTCACGTAAAGCAACGCGAGTTGCAGCGCGTGCTGGAAGTAATCGTCGAGGAATTCGAGGATGGGCTCAAGGAGGGGGCGGCGGAGTTCAAGAAGCGCGGTCGTATCGTCAAGGCAATTTTGTTCGGATCCTATGCACGCGGCACCCAGGTGGATGAGCCGCACACCGGCAAAGGCTACCGTTCCGATTTTGACCTGCTGATTATCGTCAACAATCGTAAGCTGGCGGACTTTGATTTCTGGCGAAAAACCGAAGACCGGCTTATGCGCCTGCGTGATGTGCAGACACCGGTAAACTTCATCGTCCATTCGCTACGTGAGGTAAACACGCGGATCAAGGAAGGGCGATATTTCTTCACTGACATCCGCAAAGAAGGTATTGTACTTTACGAACTTGATCCTGAGCCGCTCGCCCAACCCGGCATTCTCAATCCGGAAGACGCCTATCGTATCGCTAAGGAGTATTTCGACGACCGGCTGCCGCATGCTAGTAAATTCGCAAAGGGAGCCGCGTTTTATTGTCTGGAGGGAGATTTCAAAGAGGCTGCCTTCCTACTCCATCAAGCGATAGAACAGGCGTATTCCACATTCCTGTTGGTAACAACGAATTACTCTCCGTCATCACACAACCTGAAATTCTTGCGTCGGCTCTCGGAAGGACAACGCAATGAACTGGCCAAGGCATGGCCGCAGGATCAACAGCGCTACAAGGCGTGGTTCAATATCGTCAATGAAGCTTACGTGAAGGCACGCTATTCTCCGCATTTTGATATAACCGAGGAAGCTTTACGCTGGCTTTTGAGACAGACGAACGCGCTTATCGCTGAAATAGAAAAAATATGTAGGGTTCATTTGGAGAAAATGGGCGAAGCCCGATAAAAGCACATCCTGATCGCCTCAAAGGGAAATGAGCCCCCAACCTGCTCTTCTCCATCGCCGAATCGGGCGAGAAGCAGACGATCTGCTTCAGCCAAAGAACGTTGACAAGCGGCCATCATTATCTGCCAGCACAACCGCCTGATTGCCAGTCACAAGCTTGACCAGACTGACACTGCATTTCGCGAGCCGCGCGGTTTCGGCGATACTTTTGCCCGAGGAACGCAGGCTGCGAATTAGCTCATGTCTTGCGGTATCAGGTTTTCGCCCCTTGTAGACACCTTTTTTCTTGGCGATCTCGATCCCCTGCTCCTGGCGCTCACGTCGTGTTTCGTAATCGTCACGCGCCATCTGGAGAGCGAGCCGCAGCAGCATTTCCTGCGTCCCCTCCAGCACCACCTTGGCAATGCCATCGGATACAGCCGCCAGCTCGGTTAAATCCCCCACGCCAGGGATGGCCAGACGAGCGTCTCTGTCTTTGATAGACTGCACCAGCTTCTCGGCCTCCGGGAGCGGCAGGCGGCTTATGCGGTCGATCTTCTCTGCAATAACCACCTCGCCTGACTGCAGATCGGAAATCATGCGCAGCAACTCAGGACGGTCAGCGCGCGCGCCCGATGCTTTCTCACGGTAAACACCGGCAATGTAATAGCCTCTCGCTTTCGCATCGGACACCATAGCTTCCTGGCGTTCAATATCCTGCTGTTCAGTGGAAATGACCTCAAGTAAATGCGGGAACGGCTTCGTGTTCCATCCTATTTGAGACCGTCGATTAATGTCGGGATCAGTTCCGAAACAGTTGGATGTACGGGCACAGCCCATTTTAAGTCTTTATAGGAAACGCGTGCGTTCATGGCGTCGATGATACCATGAATAGCTTCGTCACCCTCGATACCTAGAATTGAAGCACCAAGTATCTGGCCTGTCGCGGCATCTGCAACAAGTTTCATGAAACCTTGCGTTTCAGCACGTTCGATTGCCCGACCGACCCGGCTCATTGGCCGTACGGAAACCAGAATGTCTTTGCCGGATGCGCGTGCATCTCGCTCGGTCATGCCGACCCGGCCGAGCGGTGGGTCAATATAGAGCGCATAGGCGGGAATGCGGTCGCTCACCTTTCTTTCCGCTCCATCCAACAGGTTTGCCGCCACGATTTCGAAATCATTATAGGAAGTGTGTGTGAACGCGCCCCGTCCGTTGCAGTCGCCCAGTGCCCAGATACCATCGACGTTGGTCGACAGCGTATCGTCTGTAACGATGAAGCCGCGTTTGTCCATCTCCACGCCTGTGGTGTCCAGGCCAAGATCATCGGTATTGGGCTTTCTTCCAGTCGCGATCAGGACGTCACTGCTAAGAACCACGTCATGATCCGTGGTCACTTCAATTTCCGACCCTTTGTTGGCAAATGAAACGATGTTGGTATTCGTGTACACAGTGATGCCCTCGTTTTGGAGAACATTTGCGATAGCTTCTGACACGTCATCATCCTCGCGCGGGGCAAGGCGGGGACCGCGCTCGATAATGGTGACTTGGGCGCCAAATCGGCGATACATCTGCGCAAATTCAAGCCCTATATAACTACCGCCAATGACCACGAGATGATATGGTAGCCTATCAAGCTCGATGATCGACGTGCTAGTCAGATAGGGCACTTTATCAATGCCCGGATAATCGGGGATGACGGGGCGCGCTCCGACATTGAGGAATATCTCGGGCGCTGTCATCCTCTCGCCATTGACGCATACCGTAGTTGGGTTTTCGAACCGTGCCTGTCCTTGTATGACAGTCAACGTATCGAGTCCGTCGAACCACGTTTTGAGATTGTTGCGCGCGTTCAATATGACTTTCTCGGCTCTTGCCTGAACGGTTTTCATATCAATGCCGACGGGTCCGACGATTGTCACACCGAATTCCGCTGCTCGGCTGGCGACATGCGCGGCTCTAGCGCTCGCGACCAGCGTCTTGGTCGGCATGCATCCGGCATTGACGCAGGTGCCACCGAGGTATTTTCGTTCGATAAGTGCGACCTTGCGACCCTGAGCTGCCATGCGAGCAGCAAGAAAAGGCCCCGCTTGGCCTGCGCCGATGAATATGGCGTCGAATGTCTTCATAACACAGCCCCACGATCAGGAACACGATGGCATCTAAGAGCGCAGCAGGTCGGTCCCGCCCGCAGGCTTTTGTAGCAAACCATGCAAATTGAGTGTGATGTTTCTATGGCTTGTGCCAAGTCTCATGAGATTCAATCCACAATTAGGCGCTTTTTGAGAGGTTCAGCCGCCACTCTTACATCCTTGCCGCGATCGTAGGCAGGCAATCTGCCAGCGTCGACATCCATGTCTCCCGCTAGCTTGCGACAGGTTTCCGGATTGGCGCAGACCTTGATGACTGGCGAGATGGCAGAGCCCGTTGCATCTCTATCGGGATGCCGGTCTTTAAATTGAAGGCTTGGTCAGCATCAGCCATATAATGGCCAATACTGCTGCAAATGCCGGAAAACCAAAAGCAACCCACCAGCGATAGAGACGGTGATAGGCCGACGGCAGCGGTTTTCCTTCAACAACAGCCTGACGCGCTATGTTCCGTAGCCGGATCTGCATCCAGACAACTGGCAGCCAGAATGCACCAACAAAGATGTAGAGCGCCAACGAAAGCCCAACCCAACCGGACAGGACAGGCCATCCTGCTTCACGTGCAAGCAAATAGCCGGTGACTGGCTGGAAAATGGCAGCAGTTGCAGTGAAAACCGTATCAGCCAACACGACGATGCCACCGACATGGGCAATCGACCGCGGGTCTCCTGAGCGATTGGAGATGACCATGAAAAACGCGATACCCGCGCCGGTGCCAAGCAGGACCGTTGCACCGATCACATGCAGAAAACGGAGAATATCATAGGTCATCGCGCCTCCAGCATCATCGCAACGATAGCTGCCAAAACAATAGCTGGAACCACTTTGACCATCGGTCCAAGTGGATCAAGCCACAGATCTGGCGCAACCACCAGACCACCGAAGAGATAGCAGGCCGAAAGCACTATCATTCCGACTGCCGCAATGCGCGTTGCCGAACGCCAAAGGATTCCCAGGCCCAATCCGATATCTGCAAATGCGCCGCCATACACTGTGATGCTTGCCACCCATGCCGGGACGTCATGTCCTTCGAGAACTGCCACAGCACGCATCGGAGATAATAAAGCGAATAGGCCCGACACGCACCAAAACAGCGCAAGCGTGGCGATGGCCAGTGGCAGCATGAAATACATCCGGGCGAAAAGCCGTTCCTGTCGCGTGGACGGCAGACTTCTCAGTGTCGAAACTAGCGAACGACAGGGGTAACCGCCCGCCTCAAGCCACGCGCTCGGATCGCCTCGTATCCCATCGGCAAGCGCCTGTAACGCAGTGCTGCGCATCGGTGATCGCCACCCCAGCCAGCCGAGCAGATCAGCGCACTTCCCCACTGATTTCAGCACCGGTGCGGGCACTTTCGGGCGCAACCACGGAGACGAAAATCCCTGCCATTGCCTGAAGCGGTCAACGAGTTCGGAAAAACTTTGAACTTCGGGTTCGGTGAGATCGGCAATAAGCCCGGATGGCAGTTTTCTCCTCGCCGCTGCCACTACTGCCTCTGTTACATCATCGATATGAACAGTCTGCACCTGAGCATGAGGCAAAACACGCGGCAAAATTAACGGTAAACCAGCAACGCCACGTAAAAGCGCTGTGCCGCCATAGGCATCTGGCGACAAAACAAGCGTTGGACGCAGGATCACGCAATCTCGTCCGCTCCTCGCCAGTATTTCGTCGCCGCGCGCTTTTGACCGAAAAAACTCCGTTGATGCTTCAGCTCCAACGCCAGCCGCCGAAATCTGGACAATCCGTAAGGGAATGTCCTTCGTTGCCTCAACCAGACGAGCTACCGTCGCGACGTGGATGGTTTCAAGACCGTCACGCGCGCCGTCTTGCAGTGCTCCGGCAGCGTTTACTACGACATCGACATTGCCCAGCAGCAATCGCCATTCGTCGACCGAGATGGTTGGTATGTCACGGATCAACCATGTCGCGTTTGCATCAGCGGCAAGCGCCGCATGACGCGACCGTCCTACGCCGACAACTTCAAATCCTGCATTCTCCAAAGCTCCCATGCACGCTCTGCCGATGAGCCCGTATCCGCCCAATACGATGGCCTTACCCATCGAAGCCCCCATAGATACACGATGTTCAAGTATTAGCCTCTCAGTTTTGTCATGGGCAGTGCGACTGAAACGCGCGTGCCAGCGGCACCCTCGAACCTAGCTGGACGCCCCGTCCATCCTCACCTAACTTTTGAATGACCTGAACGAGGCCGGAACGAACCCGCTTCGCGGGAAGGCGCGTGCGACTAAGGTAGAAGGCACAGAGCGACCATCGCGCTCTGCATTGAGTGCCGCTCGGAGCGAGCAGAGAATGACGGGTTTTTTCAACAAGGAGCCTGACCATGCACAACCAACCGAATTCGCCCGCGATCAGCCCGCTTCGTCAACGCCTGATCGACGACATGAACCTGCGCCACTTCGGGCACGAGACTCAACGCAACTATCTGCGCGACATCGGACGACTTGCCAGCTTTCTCGCGAGGCCTCCCGATACCGCGTCCGTGGATGATTTGCGCCGCTTCCAGATATGGCAGCAAAGCGAGGACGTCCCGGTGCCGACGATGAACAGTGTAGTATCGGCGCTGAAATTCTTCTTCAATACCACGATTGATCGCCCTGATCTTGCCCGCCGCCTCGTGCGGCTGGTGCACCCGCGCAATCTCAGTTTGTTCTGCCAAATTCAACGCATGCACGCTGTTGCAAGGATACAAGCCTCCCCTGCGCTGATACAGCGGCCACGCGTGCCCCTCATTCATCGGCCAGCAACGTCTCATGATAGGCCCAGAACTCATCTATAAAACGTTCAGCCAGGCTGTTGTCAGGGCCGTTGCTCCGGCGGATGACCAGAAAGCCAGCATCGACAAAGGTCGTAAAAGGTCGGATCGCCACTCCACGTCCGCGAAAATCCGTTGCTGAGGACGGATCAATGATTGTTATGCCGACACCTTCAGCGACGAGTGTCAGCGCTGTGTGCGAAAGGCGGGTCTCGATGGTGGCCGACCGTGGGATGCGTGCAAGCGCAACCTCTACACGCATGGCAAACAGCGAACCCGGCTCCAGCGTGATCATGCGTTCATTAGCGAGATCCTCCGGGGAAACTTCCGAATAATCTGCAAGACGATGTCCCAATGGAACTGCAACGACGGCCGGTATCGCCCTCGTTTCGATATCGAAACCGGGTCTGTCGAGCGGACCGTCGGCAAAACCAAGATCGACCTGACCGGATGCGACGGCCTCCACAACCAGAGCGGATGAAATGCCGTTCAAAGAAGCGTGGATATTGGGACGCTCCCTGAGAAATCGGGCGAGGAAGCGCGGCATGATCCCATTTGCAAGCGCAGGCATGGCAGCAATACGCAACATGCCCGCATTCTGACGGCTGATCTCATCGGCGAAACTCCTGATGCGATTGAGCCCGACATAGGCCCGCTCGACTTCCTGCAACAGCGTCATGGCCGCCTGCGTTGGCGTCAACTGGTTCCCGCGCCGGTTGAACAGTTTGAGTTTCGTGTCGATTTCAAAGTCGCGGATCAGGCGGCTTACGGCGGGTTGGGTGATCGCCATCAGTTCCGCTGCAGCCGTCATTTTACCCGTCAGCATGACAGTGCGGAACGCTTCGACCTGACGCAGGTTCATGTTTCACCATAATATTTGGTTATGCTCTGGGCTTCATTTCGAATTTGACTGTATTAAGTCCCGCTGTCAAACCACTCCCATAAACGTACCGGCGTGACGATGCACCGGACAAAAAAAGGGAACAAAGCAGTTGGGTGCGGTCAGCGCATATCTGGATTTGATGGGTTTTGCCGAAGACGGCTGGGGCTACGATATGCTCCGGGCTACCGGCATGACACTTGCAGTAGCCTTCTGCGGTTTCGCAGCAGGCGCGGTGTTTGGCATTGTTGCCGCTGCCTCTTCATTTTCATCCCAGCGTATTCTGAGAATTGCGGCTGACGGATATTCGACGGTGCTTCGCGGCATCCCCGATCTTCTCGTCATTTACCTATTTTATTTCGGCAGTAGCGCTGTGTTGAGCCAAATTGGGGCATTGTTTGGCGGGCACGGTTTCGTAAGTGCGCCAATTTTCATAACCGGTGCGCTGGCCATTGGCGTGGTTTCGGGCGCGTATCAAGCCGAAGTCTATCGCGGTGCCGTACTTGCACTCCCTAAAGGCGAGATCGAGGCCGCCAAGGCCTATGGCATGCCAACGCACCTACTGTTCCGCCGTATCATGGTTCCGCAGGCAGCACGTTTTGCCATTCCGGGCATCGGCAATGTCTGGCAACTCGTCTTGAAGGAATCCGCGCTGATTTCTGTCGTTGGACTGGTTGAACTGATGCGTCAAGCCCAAATTGGCGCCGGATCGACCCGCAAACCGTTTACATTCTTTCTGACCGCCGGGCTGCTTTACCTTGTCATCACATTCGTATCGGGCCTGTTGTTCAAGACGGCCGAAAAACGCGCCATGCGCGGCATCCGGAGGGCGGTATGAACTTTCTCGACCTCCCGTTCATGTTCGACAGTTTCGTTGAGCTTTGTCGCGGTATTCCGCTGACGCTGCAGCTAATGGCGCTATCAGTTATCAGTGGCGCCGTGCTGGCGACGATACTGGCCACGATGCGTCTGTCGGGTAATCTGATACTGGACCTCATTGCGCGAGGTTACATCTTCGTGCTGCGCGGCACCCCGCTGCTGGTACAGCTCTACATCATCTATTACGGTCTCAGCCAGTTTCCCGAACTGCGCAGGAGCTTTCTCTGGCCGTTTCTACGCGAACCCTATTGGTGCGCGGTCTTGGCCCTTGCTCTCAATACGGCTGCCTATAGCGCCGAAATCATACGAGGCGGCGTTCTGTCGGTCGCGACCGGGCAGATCGAAGCAGCGCGTGCTTATGGCATGAGCGGCTTCACCCTCGTCCGTCGTATTCTGGCCCCACAGGCCCTGCGGCAGATGCTGCCCGCCTATTCGAATGAAGTTATCTTGATGGTGAAGTCCACGGCGCTGGCATCAACCATCACCATGATGGAAGTAACAGGGCTTGCGGCCAAGCTGATTTCTGCCACCTACCGCCCTGTCGAAGTCTTTATCTGCGCGGGCGCGATCTATCTCCTCTTGAATTTCGTGGTCACCAGAATCTTCAAACTGCTGGAATACCGCCTGTCGGCGGCCCAGCGTCAGCCTGTCATCGTGCATGCCGCCGGAGGAAACTCATAATGCAAAGTTTCGAAACGCCTGCGGTCGAGATCAAGAACCTCGAAAAATGCTATGGCGCGCACAAGGTTCTGCATTCCGTTTCATTGCAGGCCCACCAGGGTGAAGTCATCTCCATTCTGGGCGCGTCAGGTTCCGGCAAATCCACACTGCTGCGCTGCATCAATATGCTGGAAGTACCGGATGCTGGTAGCGTAGCTATTCACGGCGAGGCATACAAGCTCGACCAACAGCCCGGACGCGCGCCTCGACCAGTCGATGTGAAACAGGTTCAGCGGCTGCGCGGTCAGGCGACGATGGTATTTCAGTCGTTCAATCTGTGGTCGCACCTGACTATCCTCGAAAATCTGATCGAAGCGCCTGTCCATGTACAGAAGCGAAACCGATCGGAGAGCATTGCCGAGGCTGAAGCACTGCTGGAGCGTGTCGGCATTGCCGATAAGCGCAACTTCTATCCCGCACATCTTTCCGGCGGGCAGCAGCAACGCGCGGCGATTGCCCGCGCGTTGGCAATGCGTCCGAAGATCATGCTGTTTGATGAACCAACCTCCGCACTCGATCCAGAGCTGGTGGCAGAGGTGCTGAAGGTCATGCGCGATCTGGCGGCAGAGGGACGCACCATGCTGGTTGTGACCCACGAGATGGGCTTCGCCCGGGATGTGTCCAGCCGTGTCGTGTTTCTGCGTCAGGGCCTGATTGAAGAAGAAGGCACGCCCGACGAGGTTTTTGGCAACCCCAAAAGCGAACGGTTCCGGCAATTCATTTCCAAACAAAACGCATGAACCGATCGATCGGTTTTTAACAGAGGTGAACATATGAAACTGAAATTCGTCCTTTCCGTCCTTGGCGTTCTCGCCGTCGCACCGACCGCGCAGGCCGAAGACATCGTGCGCATTGCCACCGAAGGTGCTTATGCGCCGTGGAATTTTTCCGGCCCGAATGGCGTGCTGGAAGGCTTCGAGATTGATCTTGCCAAAGACCTTTGCGAGCGCCTGAAAGCGAAATGCGAAATTACCGCCCAGAACTGGGACGGCATCATTCCATCGCTGACCGCTGGCAAGTATGACGCCATCATGGCGGGCATGAGCATCACACCGAAGCGTGAGGAAGTGATCGCGTTTTCGTCGCCTTATGCGGCGGCCATCAATTCCTTCGCAGTCATGGAAGACAGCGACCTCGCCGATATGCCGGAAGGCGGCAAGCCGCTGAATGTCGATTCCGATGCAGCCAAGCCGGTTCTCGAAGCAATCGCCAGGAAAATCAACGGCAAGACCGTCGGCGTTCAGGGTTCCACAACCGCTTCGGCCTTCATGGAACAATATTTCAAGGATGGCGCGGATGTCCGTGAGTACAAGACCGCCGAAGAGCACAATTTCGACCTGACCAGCGGACGTGTGGATGCGGTTGTCGCCAATGCGACGGTTCTTGCAGCTGCGCTGGAAAAGGACGACATGAAGGGCGCGAAGCTGGCCGGGCCGCTGTTTTCCGGCAAAGTCTTCGGCATGATCGGCGTCGGTCTGCGCAAGGAAGATACCGCCCTGAAGAGTCGCTTCGATACAGCCATTCAGGCAGCAACTGCCGACGGCACGGTGAAAAAGCTTTCCGAGAAGTGGTTCAAAGTGGACGTAAGCCCGCAAAACTGAACCAACACAATCGGGCCAGCCCCTCGTCTGGCCCACCACTGACGACGCTGTGACAACAGATTGAATTTACGAATGCGCAGATTGCCGGACCAAAACATAGTCATTATCGGAGCGGGACTGGTTGGCTCTGCCATCGCCTGGGGTCTCGCCCGATCCGGTCTGCGTCCAATGCTTCTCGATGGGGAAGATCTGTCCCTGCGCGCATCCCGTGCCAATTTCGCGCTCATTTGGGTACAGGGCAAAGGCGTAGGCGCACCACACTATGCCCGTTGGACAATGCAATCGGCGCGCCTGTGGCCCGCTTTCGCAGATGAATTGCGGGATGTCGCCGGCCTTGATGTCGCGTTGAAACAGACAGGCGCTTTCACCTTTTGCCTCGACAAGCGCGAGCTTCAAATGTTTGCCGAAGACGTCGCGACAGTAGCGCGGGAGCTTGGCAATGACGCCCCCGAACATGTCGTGCTCAACCATCAGGAAACGGCCAAAATGGTCCCCTCCATCGGTCGGGATGTGATCGGCTCGATCTATTCGCCAATGGACGGCGACGTGAATTCACTGCGCCTGTTTCGCGCCTTGCATACAGGCATAATCAAACTCGGCGCTTCCTATGAACCGCATTGTGAAGTCTCGTCCATCACTCCGCAAAACGGCGGCTTTCTCCTGAGTGGCGCATGGGGTGAAGTCTTCACCGAGCGCGTCATTCTGGCAGCGGGCAACGGCAATGCAGAGCTTGCCAAGAGTGTCGGTCTTGCTACGCCAGTTGTGCGTAGCAAAGGCCAAATTCTTGTAACGGAGAAATGCGCGCCCTTCTTCCCCTATACAGCGGCCACGCTGCGGCAAGCGGATGAAGGCGGCGTTATGATCGGCGACAGTCAGGAAACTCACACGGATCGGATCGCCACCAATCAGGATATCAACGCGGTTCTGGCCAACAGAGCAGTGCGGACATTCCCACATCTGGCCGAGGTCAATGTCATTCGCAGTTGGACCGGGTTTCGGATCAAGACACCGGACGGCCTGCCGATTTACGAACAGTCCGAAAGCCACCCGGGGGCTTACGCCGTCATGTGCCATTCCGGCGTCACGCTTGCAGCCAACCATGCCCTGATCCTGGCGCAGGAAATAGCAGCCGATGCCAAACAACTTGCTGGTGATGCATTCTCCGGCCGGAGGTTTCATGTCTCCTAAAATGTTTCTTAAAACTGAGACACCAGAGGAAACCGTAACGATCACATTCGATGCGCGTACCTTGACGGTATCTGCCAATGTAACTGTCGCCGCAGCGCTGCTTGGAGAGGGTATCAACCGGCTCAGAAACAGCGTCGTTGGTGATCAACCGCGAGCGCCCTATTGCCTGATGGGCATCTGCTTTGAATGTCTGGTCACCATTGATGGTGTTCAGAACCGCCAGGCTTGCATGACGCTTGTGGCCAATGGAATGATCATTTCTTCCCAGACCGGTGCGCGTCGGGTGGAACCATGACGACAATGCTCAAGAGAGTTTCCAGTATTCATGCGCTCAACGCGTTTTATGACCTCGCCATTATCGGCGCGGGACCAGCAGGCATGTCGGCAGCCGCAGAGGCAAGCGCCGCTGGCGCTAATGTGGTTCTGTTCGATGAGAACCCTGCCGCCGGCGGCCAGATTTACCGTGGCATCGAACACAATACGACTGCCCGCAGGCCGTTTCTCGGCACCGACTACTGGCGGGGCAAAGATGTCCTGAAAGCGTTTATCGCCAGCAATGCCACCTATGTGCCGCAGGTCCTTGTCTGGAGTGTGGAACCACAGGATGGCGACAACAACGGCGTTGATCTGCGCGTATCGGTAAGCGGCAAGAGCGGGATTATTTCAGCGCGCCGCGTGATCTTCGCGACCGGTGCGATGGAGCGCCCGATGCCTGTCAGGGGCTGGACATTGCCGGGTGTTATGACCATCGGCGCAGCACAGATTGCGTTGAAGGCTTCCGGCCTCCTGCCCAACGGAAATGTGGTTCTGGCGGGAACCGGCCCGCTGCTCTACATGTTCGCCGCGCAGCTGTTGCAGGCGGGCGGCAAGGTTGCTGCATTGCTCGATACGACTCCCAGCGCAAATTACATGAAAGCCGCGCCAAGCCTGTTTTCGTTCCTTTTCTCGCCCTATGCCTTGAAGGGGCTTTCGCTTCTCTTAAAGGTACGCAAGTCGGTACCAGTTTATTCCGGTGTCACCGATATCGCCATTGAAGGAAAAGACGAAGCGGAAGCGATCTGCTTTTCGGCAAAGGGCAAAACAAACAGGCTTGCGGTCGATAGCGTATTCCTGCATCACGGTGTGATCCCCAATAACAATCTCGCCAATGCTTCCGGCTGCGCTCTGGTCTGGAACGACGGCCAGAAATGCTTTCAACCGCAACTCGACGGCAGCGGGCGTTCGTCTATTCCGACCATCTACATTGCTGGTGACGGCAGCGGCATCGGCGGTGCATTGGTTGCCGAGCAGAGCGGGCGCATCGCAGCACTCGCAGCCTGTCAGGATATCTTTCCGGCATTGGCCTCAACGTTGAATTCGAAAATCGCTAAGCTGCATACACAAGCGCGTCGCGTCGAACGCGGTCGCGCCTTTATCGATGCGCTTTATCTGCCTGCACAGGCATTTCGCGCGCCAATGGATCGGGAAACGATTGTCTGCCGTTGCGAGGAAGTGACCGCAGGCGCAATCCGCGACGCGGCGGCCTGCAATATTGTCGGCCCCAACCAGCTTAAAACCATGTTCCGCTGCGGCATGGGTCCCTGTCAGGGTCGCATGTGCAGTTCCACCGTCACGGAAATATTGGCCGAGGTGCAAAACCGTGCACCTCAAACGGTCGGTTTCTATCGTCTGCGCACTCCGGTGAAACCGGTACCGCTCTGCGAAATTGCAGCACTGCCTCAAACCCCCGATGCTGTTTTCGCCGTCACCGGCGAACAACCGGATAACTCCCCAACCATCTGAAAGGACTAAACTATGGCTGAGCGTTTCATTCAGACGCCGATTATGCATCGCGTCGTCGAACACAATGGCATTGTCTATGTCGGTGGAACCACCTGTGATGACGAAAGCCTGGATATGGCCGGTCAGACTAGCGAAATCCTCGCCAAGCTCGACAGCTATCTGGCGCAGGCAGGCACGGACAAGACCAAGCTTCTGGCAGCAACCATCTTCGTAACGGATCTCAACAAGAAGCCTGAAATGGATAAGGTCTGGAAGGAATGGATTGATCCTTCTCTGCTGCCAACCCGTGCAACTGTTGGCGTTGCCGATCTGGGTGGTGATACGCTGATAGAGATTGTGGTTTCCGCTTACAAGTAATCAATACGAAACATCTGCCAAATCCGACAACCCCCTGAATAACAACAGGGGATTGTCGTGCAGCATATCCCACTTCGGTAGCAACCTTGACTCCATCGGAAATAAATTCCGCTCTAACCGTTAATTCAGTCAAGTAAACGAAAGGTCTAAATCCGATATCTCTTCCAACTTGTATAGTGACACGACCCTACTGGACGCCCCTTTTCGGATTTTCACCCACAGCACCCGAGCGACCGGCATGAAGGTACTAAGCAGGCAATCGCGGCTTTGATTGCCAGTCAAAATTCGTATCAAGCTTGTTTACGCATTGCTACGACAGGCCTTCTATGATCTGTGCAGCAGACCGTCAATGTGGCATGGATAGAAACAATCCTGCACCGCAGAGAATAGTAGCGATTAGTTGGGGGAAGCCGTCGTTCATATTGCTGGCGAGCATTTGGATGGAGAGATGATGGCGTGGATTGAACTTACCAACCGTTTTTTGGAACCAGCTCTAACGTACACGTCCCGGCGCGCCAGAACCCTAAACAATGTGAGAGCGCCGACGACAGGAATATGTCGAACCGATGCAAACGAGGCTTTTATTAAGGTGTTGGATTATCGGACCAGCAAACTCATCGCGGTGTTTTCATCGGTAATGAGTCCGTTGATTACGTTGCCGCGGAGCGCAGACAACAATGGTTGCACTTTCCTTTCACCTGAAGCCACGCAAATACGTTGTCTGCTCACATTGATCTGCGGCGCAACGCTGGTGATACGCAAATTCGTGGCACCTTCGACGATTTTCCCATCGATATCAAATGCCCAGCCGCAAATTTCGCCAACGCCTCCGAGCCTGTTAAGTTCAAAAAGCTCATCGCGGCTCAGAAACCCTTCCTTTGCAAGTGGCGAATCCGCCGCCAGATCGCTGATCCCCGTCACCCAGAGATCGGCAGTCGATGCGAGTTGATGGACGCGCCTCACCGGCTCAATCGCCAGCAACGCGTCCCTTTCTTCCACCGAAGATAGGTAGAGCGGCAAAAGAAGCGGATAATGCTGTGCGCTGACTGTTTCCGAAAGCTTGATCAAGGCGTCGAACGGGCTCGCCGATCCGTCAATGCCAATATGCCCCACCAGTGACACCAGTCGATGGACCGAGCCGTTGAGTGGAGAAACGCGCTGGACCGTGGCGCGCATAGTGCGGCCGGTGCCAAGCGCCATCACAATGGCAGTTCTGGACCGTAACTGCCGCTCTATGAAAACGGCAGCGGCTTCGGGGACGGTCATTGAGCCTTCCGGCCAAGTCCCTTCCGAGGGAACAACGTCGCAATAAGCTAGATCGAATTTCTCCGACATCCTGCCTGCAAGTTCCATGCAATTTGCTATTGGATGGTTCATCCGAAACGTGATCAGCCCTTCAGACCGGCATTGCGATACAAATCTCTGTGCCGTCGGGCGTGAAACGCCCAGCATCTGTGCGATCTCGTCCTGTGTCTTGCCGGCAATATAATAAAGCCAACCCGCTCTTGCGGCATCGTCCAGTCTGGGCTTGTCGTTATCGGCCATCGGCGGAAATTTCTCTCAGTAGGGAAGGCAGGTCGGCAGCACGCTTCAAAATGTGATCCGCACCGGCATTAAGCAATGTTTCAGTATTGTCCAGCACCGAATAGTGGCTCCCACCGGTAAATCCGACAGCCGTCATCCCCGCTGCCTTGGCAGCCTTCACGCCGCTGGGGCTGTCTTCGACAACGACGCATCGTGGGGCCGACACATCCATCTGTCTGGCCGCATAAAGAAAGAGGTCAGGAGCAGGCTTGCCGTGTTTAACCATCGTTGTACTGAAGATATTGCCTTCGAAAAGTGGCAGTAGACCTGTTCGCCCCAATGATATCTGAAGTCGTTCCTCATCGCTAGATGAGGCGACGCAGCGGGGCAGTGGTATAGCTTCAATCGCCGAACGAATTCCATCAACGGCAACCAGTTCCTGTTCAAAGCGCGTAAAAAGATACTCTCGCCAGCTTGAAACAAATGTGTCGGGGAGTGGCTTGTTTGTTTGTTCCGTGAAGGCATCGGTCACTGCCGACGCCGGGCGTCCCAGGAAAGTCCGCAAGGCATAGTTGAGGTCCGTCGGTACGCCGTGCCTGCTCAGCACATCGGCCACTGCGCCGCAGCTGATGATCTCACTGTCGACCAGCACCCCGTCACAGTCAAAAATGACCAGATCGAATGCTAGCGAGGCAGGGTTCATTGGGGTGATAACCATCGAGCGACTCATGAGAAAATGATTGATATGTGAGCGTATGATAAACACGGCGCGTTTGGAAGAGCAATATCGCCTTGCGCGCCCATCGCAATTATAAGCTTATTAAAGGGCCATATGGGTAATCATTTTGACGCTTCAATTATGGGCTGGACAAACGCTTATCAGAGCGTATGCTCAATCTAAAAGCACTTGATCGAGATGGGAGGATACGATGAAGCGTCTTTTAGTGGCGTCCTTAATGTTGGGCTGTTCAATGCTGTCCAGCATAACGGCTGAGGCAAAAACGCAGATCGAATTCTGGCATGCGATGGGAGGCGTGCTCAATGAGCGCGTGAATGAACTTTCGAAGAAGTTCAATGATTCTCAGGATGAGTATGAAATTGTCCCGGTCAATAAGGGCAAATACGAAGAGCTTATCAATGCGATGATTGCAGCCTATCGCGCGAAGCGCGCGCCGGTCATTGTGCAAACCAATGAGCGCGCATTTTTGACCATGCTGAATTCATCGGCAGTAATACCCGTCGCCGACCTGATGGCCAAGGAAGGCTACACTATCGACTGGAGTACAGTGATTGCACCGGTTGCCGCTTACTATAGCGACAAGGGCAAGTTGCAGGCTCTGCCATTCAACTCGTCAACACCAATCCTCTGGTACAATCAGGATCATTTTAAGGCCACAGGCTTTGAAAAGCCAGCTGATAACTGGGATGAGCTGACACAACAGTTGCACGCGATCCATGACAAGGGCATTTCGAAGTGTGCCATGGTTTTGCCGGGTGACTATGAGTGGAGCTTTCTAGAAAACTACGCTGCCGTGAACGACTACCCCTATGGCACAAAGCGCAATGGCATCGACGGCATCGATACCGAGTTTGTCTTCAACAAGTCTCTGACCCGTCAAGTGAAGCGCATGCATGACCTTGTTTCGAGCGGTGTCATGGAAATCGCGGGTCAGGGAATTCAGCCGGTTCAGTTGTTCACCTCAGGCACCTGTTCGACGATTATTGCATCGACTGCGTCTCATGCAGCAGTGGAGGCTTCAGCAAAATTCCCGTGGAATGCGACTTTTCTTCCCCATGAAAAGGACAGAACAGCACATAACAGCGTCATCGGTGGTGGCGCTCTATGGGCAATGAAGGGTCATTCTGATGATGAATATAAAGGTGCTGCCGCTTTCTTCGATTTTCTAGCAAAGCCGGAAACTCAGGTGTGGTGGAGCAAAAACACCGGCTATGTTCCCGTTACGACGACGGCCTATGAAGCGCTGAAAAGCGAAGGCTATTTCGAACAGCATCCCACCCGCGCCATTGCGATTGAACAGCTTATGCGTAAGCCAAACTCCGATAATTCTCTGGGCTTTCGCTTCGGTAACTCCAATCAGGCCAATATCTTCATTATGGAAGAAGTGATGGCAGCGTCATTGGGGCAGAAGCCGGCACAGGAAGCGTTAGATTCCGCTGTCATGCGCGGCAATGAAGTGCTTCGCCGCTTTGAAAAGCTAAGCGCAGGAAAATAAGGCAATGAAAGCACAAGATGGAGGAGCTTTCCATCTGCCCTCCTCTTTGGGGGAGCGGCAGGAAAGCGGCCTGAAACGCGCGCATTTTCGAGAATGGAAAACGCCAGTCCTATTACTGGCGCCACAAATGCTCGTCTTGCTGTTCTTCTTCTTCATTCCGTCATTCAGGGCGCTAATCCAGGCGTTTCAGCTCAATGATCCGTTTGGCGGTTCAGTGCAATGGGTTGGTTTCTCGAACTTTGCGGCATTGCTCGCCAGCCCGTCCTACTGGATGTCGGCCAAAATGACGCTCTGGTTCACGCTGGCGCAGAATGCAATCACGCTTTCGGTTGCGTTGCTGTTTGCTTTCGCGACCAACCATGTCATTCGTGCTCGTGGCGCTTATCGTACGATCCTGCTGCTTCCTTATGCTATCGCTCCTGCAGTTGCGGGCATAATGCTGGCATTTCTGTTCAACACCCGTGTCGGACCCATCGCGCAAATACTGCACATGCTGGGTATCGGTTGGGACCCGACGAAGAACACTACCGATGCGATGATCCTCATCATTCTTGCAGCATCGTGGAAACACATTTGCTACAATTACATTTTTATCGTCGCCGCCCTGTTGGCCGTACCGCGTTCGATCCTGGAATCTGCCGCCATCGATGGCGCGGGACCCATTCGACGGTTCCAGCGCATTTCCTTGCCGATGATCGCGCCTACGCTGTTCTTCCTGATTGTCATCAACTTCGTCTACGGCTTGTTCGACACATTTGCGATTATCGATGCGACCACACGAGGCGGACCGGCAGGGGCGACTTCGATCCTTGTCTATAAGGTCTATCAGGATGGCTTCGTCAATCTGGACATGGGCTCTTCTGCTGCGCAGTCGGTCATTTTGATGATCCTCGCTCTCGCCCTCACATTCGCGCAGTTTCGCCTGGTCGAACGGCGCGTCAATTATGCGGTGTAAATCATGAACGAACGCACACCGATATTGGATGTGGTTTGCCATGCCGTTCTCATAATCGGGATCGTGTTGGTTTGCCTACCACTTTATTTCGTGATGGTCACGGGTTCGTTGAGCCAGCAGGATGTGTTGAAAGTCCCGATGAGTTGGCTGCCGGGCGATCAGTTTTTGTTCAATTCGCTGGAAGTTCTGACAACGATCAGTTTCGGGCAGCTTTTGGTGAACACGTTTATCGTCGCGCTCGGAATTACTGTCGGAAAACTGGCTTTGTCGGTACTTGCCGCCTTTGCAGTCACCTATTTCCGCTTTCCGTTCCGAATGACCGCCTTCTGGCTGATATTCATATCGATGATGCTGCCGATTGAGGTGCGAATTGTCCCAACCTATGAATCAGCAGCCAATATGGCGCTGCCGCTGAATATCATCTTTGCTTGGCTCGGCATTTCGGTCGAGCTGAACTGGAACATGGTGAACACCTATCCTGGACTTATCCTGCCTATCATCGCTTCAGCAACGGCGACATTTTTGTTCAGGCAGTTCTTTCTGACAATTCCTGACGATCTGTGCGAAGCAGCGCGGATTGACGGCGCCAAACCGATGCAATTCTTCTTCCGCATTCTGCTTCCACTTTCCCGGTCGAACATCGTGGCATTGTCGATCATTCTCTTTCTGATGGGCTGGAACCAGTATCTGTGGCCGTTGTTGATGACGACAGACCCCAATATGGCTACCGCCGTTGTCGGTTTGAAACAGGTCATGCCGCAGTCGGATGGTCTTCCGACATGGCACCTTCTCATGAACGCCTCGCTTTGGACCATGCTTCCGCCCGTGCTGGTGATCCTCATCATGCAGCGATGGTTCGTGAAGGGTCTCGTCGACAGTGGCAAATAATGAACAATTGGAGAATACAAAAATGGTGAAGATCATTGGTCATCGCGGTGGGCGTAATCTGTGGGCGGAAAATAGTATCGCGGGCTTTCAAAACCTGCTTGCTTTGGATGTCGATGCAGTGGAACTCGACGTACATTTGAGTTCCGATGGTGTGCCGGTTGTGATCCATGACCCATTGCTTGATCGCACCACCAATGGCAGAGGACCGGTTCAAGCGCAAAGCGCAGAGGCGCTTGGAAAAGTCCTCTTGAACGACAGCCGCGGTCAAACCATACCCACTCTAGCGGCTGTGCTGGATATCTTCGCTCCCACCAAGCTGGAGCTCGAGCTGGAGATCAAGATCGATGAGCGGGGAAGGCCCTATCCGGGTATGCCCGAAAAGATCATCACGCTTGCTCAAGAGCGTAATATGCTGGATCGTGTCTTCCTCACCTGCTTCGTGCCGGAAGTGCTGGAAGATGTCCGTATGAAATTTCCAGACCAGCAGTTGCTGATGTCGATTGACCGGCGCTCGGCGGAGTTTTTCGGTGGATTTGAAAAAGTGCTCAAGCGCGGCAACGATGTTGCAACGGTGCTGGCCTTCGAGAAGACCTTGCTGGAGATTATATTGGATCAGTGTGTTGCGGAGGTAGGGACGCCAAGGCTTGGATGTTGGGTGCCAAACACAGAAACTGAGCTAGAACATTGGTTGAGCAAGCCAATCGGTCAGTTGACGACGGATCGACCCGATCTTGCAGTTCTCGTCGCGGATCGGCAGTCTTCGCCGGCCAATCGGCAGAAAGGGTGACTTCATGGCCTCGGTCGAACTTCGTTCAATTCAAAAATCCTATGGCAATGTAGAAGTCATTCCAAGCATCGATCTTACGATTGCGGATGCTGAATTTGTTGCGCTTGTCGGACCTTCGGGATGCGGTAAGTCGACTTTACTGCGCATGATCGCCGGTCTTGAACAAATCACATCCGGTGATCTGCATATTGGCGACAGGAATGTGAACCGTGCTAATCCTAGTGAGCGCGATGTTGCCATGGTTTTCCAGAATTATGCGCTTTATCCGCATATGTCTGTCTTTGACAACATTGCGTTCAACCTTCAACTTGCGGGCCGCTCGAAAGCGGAAATACGGGATCGGGTCGGGGAAGCAGCTCGGATGCTCGATCTGACGGCCCTATTGGACCGCAAACCGCACCAGTTATCGGGAGGCCAGCGCCAGCGCGTTGCAATGGGGCGCGCCATTGTGCGAAAGCCTTCTGTCTTTCTGTTTGATGAGCCGCTTTCCAATCTGGATGCTAAATTGCGCGTCTTGATGCGAGCAGAGATCAAGGAACTGCATCAGAAGGTAAAAATCACGTCGATCTATGTCACGCATGATCAGATTGAGGCGATGACACTGGCCGATAGAGTGGTGGTGCTTAACAAGGGGCGGATCGAGCAACAAGGCACGCCAATGGAACTTTACACAAAACCCGCCAATATCTTCGTCGCGGGCTTCATCGGTTCGCCAGCCATGAACTTTCTTGAAGCGACGGTCGAGCATAGTTCATCAGGTGCCGCTATTCGTCTGGCAAGCGGTTCGAAACTGGAAATGCCCGACAGCGACACTGATAGAAGCGGCAAAGTTGTGCTAGGTCTGCGTCCTGAACATCTGGAAGTCAAGCGTGATGGCGGCATTCCGGCGAAAGTGCGTTTGATCGAGCCAACCGGTGCACAATCCCATGTTGGGTTTGAGGTTGGATCCGAGAAATTGATGGCTGTGGTTGACAGCGAGATGTCGCTAGCAGTGGGCGATGTCGTCGAACTGGGTATCTCATTCGAACGGATGCATCTGTTTGATCCTACCACTGGTGTTCGCATCGATTGATGACTGTTATATGGAAATTTGCGATAGTTCGGCTTATTTGAGATCCGTTATATGAGTGCTCTTTCTTATTCACTTCATAAGTAACCGTCATGTTAAATATTGGCCAGGGTGTTTTGGGTAACTACGGACAGATTAATAGGTCAGTTCAACCTGCCGAAAACGCGAAGCATTTTTTCGACAGTCTGTTTCATTGCCAGTCAAAAACTTCTCTCGAGGTGGCAACAACACTTCCCGTTTTTATAAAGTACGAGCGCTATCCATCCCTTTTGACCTTCTTTCGCCGCAAGCACAAAATCTGTTGTCTCTTGGTGCCCTGCTTCGTCAATCAAGGGATAAACAAGACTAATTAACTCTTGTTTCAAAATTATCATTCGGATTATAGAGAAGCCAGTTTCACACGGCTAACGGCAAACCACTCGCAATTCGGGATATTATCAGTGACCGCAATGAAAACCCTTCTGGCCGCTACGAGTTTTGTCGCCTTGTTCGCTCTTCAAAACAACCCAGCGGAAGCTGCCACGCAGTACCCACTGACACTGGATAATTGCGGAGCGAAAGTTACATTCCAAAAGGCGCCTGAACGCGCTATCGGCCTTGGTCAAAACAGCGCCGAAATATTGTTGCTGCTGGGCCTTGAAGACAAAATGGCGGGAACCGCGTTCTGGCCAAGCAAGGTTTTACCGCAGCTCGAGGCTGCCAATTCCAAGGTGAAACTTCTGACTGTTGAATTCCCGACATTTGAATCCATCCTTGCAGAGAACCCGGATTTTGTAGCGGCGGCCCTTCCAAGCCTGATCGGACCAAATAGCAAGGTCGCAAAGCGCGACGATTTCGATAAGGTCGGTGTTCCAACCTATCTTTCGCCAAGCACGTGTCTGAGTACAGAGCAAGTCAAGGATGAGTATGGCAGCCGCGACAAACTATGGAACATGGAGCTTCTGTATAAGGAAATCGACGAACTCTCACAGATTTTCGATGTTTCAGATCGTGGTCAGGCGCTCATTTCTGATTTCAAGGCACGCGAGGCAGCTTTGCGCGCAAGCGTTCCTGCAAGCGGTAAGAAACTTTCTTACCTATTCTGGTTCTCCAGCCCATCGCCATCCGCAGACGCTTATTTGGGCGGCGGAAATGGCGCATCGAGCTTCATCGCTGACGTTCTGGGCGGCGAGAATGCTATCAAGGCAGAAGCCGAATGGCCGACGCTTGGTTGGGAAAGCATTATCGCCGCGAACCCTGATGTGATTGTTGTTGCGAATCTCGACCGTAATCGTTGGGAGCTCGACAAGCCTGAAGCCAAGATTCAGTTTCTTAATACAGACCCTGCGGTGAGCCAGATGCCAGCGGTCAAGAACAAGGCCATCGCCGTCATGGATGGTCAAGCCATGAACCCGACCATCCGTACGATTTACGGTGCAGAGCAGCTCGCCGAACAGTTAAAAGCGCTCGGTATTCTCAAGTGAGTGTTTCTGGCCAGTCTTTAAGGCACTGGGGTGCTTTCAGCATAATGCTGCTGGCGTCGCTTATCGCAATCGGATTCGTGGTGGGTATCAGCGTCGGTATTGGCGACTTGCCGATCCCTTTATCGACAACCTTTGCAGCGATAACCAATCGCCTGGGATGGAGTTCTGTCGAGATTAATCGCATTCATGAGACGGTGATCTGGGATTACCGTCTGAGCCGTGCATTGGTAGCAGCATTTTGCGGTGCAGGCCTCGCGCTTTCAGGCGCGATCATGCAATCGCTTTTGCGTAATCCGCTGGCTGAACCCTATGTTCTGGGTATTTCGGCTGGAGCATCGACCGGCGCTGTAACAGTTGTCATCCTCGGCATCGGTGCTGGCGCAGTTTCATTATCAGCAGGCGCATTCGTTGGCGCGTTTGCAGCCTTCTTCTTTGTTGCGCTCCTCTCCAATGGGACAAGGGGCGGTGCGGATCGCACCATTCTGGCAGGCGTTGCGGCTTCACAGCTTTTCAACGCTGCGACCTCGTACATCGTCACCACATCCGGCAATGCGCAGCAGGTGCGTGACGTGATGTTCTGGCTCCTTGGCAGCTTCGGTGGCGTTCGCTGGCCAGAATTCATGCTGGTGTCGGTGGTCATCACCTGCGGTCTTATCGCCTGCCTTCTCTATGCCCATGTTCTGGATGCTTTCGCTTTCGGCGATGAAGCCGCCTCATCGCTCGGCGTGAATGTTGCCCGTGCGCGCACTGTTCTCTTTGCGCTCACAGCAATGATGACAGCCACCATCGTCAGCATGGTCGGTTCGATAGGCTTCGTCGGGCTCGTTGTCCCTCATGCTGCACGCTTCATTGTCGGTCCGCTACACATAAGGTTGTTGCCCGCCTGCGCCATCGTCGGTGCTATCTTCATGGTGTTGGCCGATATCGCCTCACGCGCGGTGATACCGCAACAGGTCCTCCCCATCGGTGTGGTGACAGCACTTGTCGGCGTGCCTTTCTTCTCGATCATTCTATACCGGTTTCAGCGCCCATCATGACGATCAGAGCCGAAAATCTTGTCTGGAAAATTGGCAAGAAAACGATAATCGATGACGTGTCTTTCGAAGCAAAGCCTGGAAAGATGCTGGGGCTTTTAGGACCGAACGGTTCTGGAAAAACATCCCTGCTGCGTCTGATCGCGGGCTTAAAACGCCCCCATTCCGGGCATGTAGTGCTTGACGAAAAAGATATCAATACGGTTGCCCGGCGTAGCGTCGCGCAGCGTGTGGCTTTTGTTGAACAACACGCCACGACAAACGCGGGTCTGAAAGTCCTGGACGTTGTAAGACTTGGGCGTTTTCCACACAGATCAATGTTCTCGGGCTGGACGGGTGCGGATGAGACAGCTGTACAAGATGCTATCGAACTTACCGGCATGATGGCCAAGAGGAACGACCAATGGCAAACCCTGTCCGGCGGTGAGAAGCAACGTGCCCATATAGCAAGAGCATTGGCGCAGACGCCAAAGGAGCTCATACTTGATGAGCCGACCAATCACTTGGATGTTCAGCACCAGATGAACTTGTTGAAGCTGGTTTCCGGACTACCGATCACGACTATCATTGCATTGCACGATCTCAATCATGCCGCCATGTTCTGCGATGAATTGATCATTATGCTCTCTGGAAAGATTGTGGCTTCGGGAACACCAGAGGAAGTAATCAACGAGAATATTCTCAAGCAAGTCTTCTCGATTGATGCGCGTGTGGAACCTTCTCCCTATAGCGGACGGCCTCATATTCACTATCTCAAATAAGAAGGCACTGAAACGGTGTCCGTTTCTGACGGCTAACGAAGAACGAGCCACAATTCCTCATTTTGAACCAGGATTCTAGAATAAAAATGACAGCCAGAAATCAAACTCAAACGCTCGATGACGTTACCCGAATGCCAGTCGATATTGAGACTCTCATGGCATAACCCATGGGGTGATGTCATGATCCGCAGTCTAAAAATTGTCTCTGCGGATGATAGATGTTCCAAAGCGGAGAAACATCCGTTCTCCGCGATAATTATTGTGTTTGGGCAAAATATCTCTTGGAAGAGATTGACCGAAGTTTTCCGATCACCCTATCGCTTTCAAATTCGTCTTTGTTGAATGTGGTGCGCGCTGCCGCAATGGTCACATAGTGCCATTAATATCAATATAAATACAACCGAAACACATCAATAAACAATATCTCCTCATTCGTTGTTTAACAGATAATCAAGGGTTCTGTTTCGAACAGAAGCCACGCGGAGGCGGTCGCGATCAAGACTGAGAGATCGGCACCGGTTCTTATGACAAGCTCTCCTCATTACAGCCATTGACGTATGCTGAACCGAATAACACGGATTCGATCCGCTCTAGGTCAGCACGATACCACCATCCACGTTCAGACTCTGTCCTGTCACAAAAGCCGCATCATCGGACGCCAGGAACGCGACCGGTCCGACAACGTCTTCCGGATTACCGATGCGGCGCATGGCGGTCTTTTCCTGCCAGGACTGGCGCACGGCTAAGTCATCCAGATTGACCCGCCCCATATCGGTCAGGATAATCCCCGGGCAGATGCAGTTGGCTGTAATCCCGTAGGTGCCTACCTCCTGCGCAAGAACGCGGGTGAAGCCCATGACGGCAGCCTTCGATGCCGAATAATGGGCCTGTTCCGGTGCACCGTGCTTGCCACCGATGGAAGCAATATTGACGATACGACCGTATTTGTGCTGCTTCATGTAAGGCAGCACAGCCTGCACGACGAGGAACGTTCCCTTCGCATTGACATCTAGAACGCTATCCCAATGCTCTTCCTTGAGGTGCTCAACATCGCTGGCGATCAGAATACCAGCATTGTTGACGATTGCATCGATACGACCAAATACATCAGCCGTCTTCTTGACCATGGCCTCGACGTCAGCCTTGTTGCTCACATCAGCATAAACAGTCAGCGCACGACGACCTGTAGCCTCAATCTCCTGCGCCACTTCCTGCAAAGCATCCTTCTGACATTCGATATCGTTGATCGCCACATCGAAGCCGCGCTTGGCCATGCCAATTGCGATAGCTCGACCAATACCGCGACTTGCGCCGGTGACCAGAGCAATTTTTGCCTGTTCAGTCATCTCATTCTCCCAAAATCAAAGCGCAGTGTAACCGCCGTCTACGGCGAGTACTGTTCCCGTCACGAAACTTGCGGCGTCGGACGCCAGAAAAAGAACGGCATTCGCGATCTCGCGTGGTTCTCCCAGCCGCCCCTGTGGCGTCATGCGCATCCAGGTTGAAAACCATTCTTCGTTGCTGCGGCCAGCAAGCGTGAGCTCCGTTGCAGTGTAACCCGGCGCAACCGCGTTGACCCGCACGCCTTGCTTTGCCCATTCAACAGCCAAAGACTTGGTGATGAGGTTTACCCCCGCCTTGGCAGCGTTATAGGCAACCTGCGGCTGCGGATAGACGACAATCTCGCCGCACATGGAAGAGATGTTGACAATGGCGCCGCGCCCCACAGCAGCCATACGCTTGCCAAAGGCCTGCGCACAATAGAAGACGCCGTTAAGATTGACGTCGATCACGGCGCGCCAGTCTGCTTCGGACGTTTCACTCGCCGGGCCGTTGCGAACAATTCCCGCATTGTTGACCAGAACGTCGGGAACGCCGACCTCGGTAGCAATCGCTTCGGCGGTTCGCTCTGCTGCATCACGATCCGTAACATCCAGAATGTAGAGGCTTGCAGATGAAGGACGGCGCGCATTGAGCTCCGCGACCGTCTGCTTGCCCGCCGCTTCATCACGGTCCGTGATGATGACCGTCGCGCCAGCTTCAACGAAAAGCTCGGCAATGGCCCGCCCGATACCCTTTGCGCCACCCGTTATGACAACATGCTTACCAGCCAGTTGAAAATCTTTGAGCATTTCGTCCTCCCGCCACAATGCCTCAGGCAGCCTGTACGGCCTTCAGCGCCGGATAGAGTGCTCGATACTGCTGGTAGATTTCATTGTAGAGTGCGGTCTCGCGCGGGCGTGGCTCGATGCGTTTGCCCGGCCTCACCATCGCGGCAATGCCGTCATCAATGCTTGCGAAATGGCCAGCCCCATGCGCGGCGAGAACCGCAGCCCCGACAGAAGGCGCATCGCGCGATTGCGGCACGCAGACCGGCAACCCAGCCGTGTCGGCATGGATTTGCAGCCAGAGCGGCGATGCGCTAGCCCCGCCGCCAACCGTAATTTCCTGCCCACGATAACCGGCCTCGGCCATCGCATCGAGAATGGCGCGCGTGCCGAAACTGATACCCTCCATAATGGCGCGGAAGATGTGGTGCGGTTCATGCGCCAACGTCAGACCGACAATTGCGCCGCGAGACAAGGCATCGGTATAGGGTGTGCGGTTACCCTGAAAATGGTCCTGCACGAGAAGGCCTTCTGCACCCGGCTCCAGCGCAGCCGCCTTGGCGTTCAACGCTTCCATATCCATAGTACCGTTCATCATGCGTCCCAGCCATGCGATGATCGAGCCGGTAGAAGTCTGACCGCCTTCGATAATATAGCGGTCCGGATAGACCATGTTGGGATAGCTACCCCAAATGCCCGGTGCGTGCAAAGGCTTGTCCGCAACACCAAATTGCAAATGAGATGAACCGGTTATCAGCGCAAGCTGACCCGGTTTAGAAACGCCAAGACCAATCATGCCGATGAGCGCATCGGCTCCGCCCTGCACAACTTTTACGCTCTGCGAAAGGCCCAATGCGGAAGCAGCCGAAGCGCAAAGCCCACCGATAACTTCCCCGGGCGCGACCACGCGGGACGGCCATTTCCGCAGCAGAGCGCCGAGGCCGAGTTTCTCCAGAAGCGTAACCGGAAAGCCGCCGCGATCTGTCGAATAGTGCCAGCGAAGCGAAACATTGTTGAGGCTCGCCGCCTTTTCACCAGTCAGGCGCAGGGTCATGAAATCCTGATACTCGCAGATTGTATCTGCCTTCTCGAAGATTTCCGGCTCATTGCGTGCGATCCACAGCGCCTTCGGGATCATCCATTCCGCTGAAACAGGCCCTCTCCCGCCGCCATTGGCCTGCAAGGCCTGATCACCGGTGGCAAGCACGGCATCCGCCTCGGCACTTGCGCGAACATCCATCCAGATGATCGACGGACGCAGCGGCTTGCCATCCGCATCCAGAGCCACGACGGTGCAACTGGTCGTCGCCAGCGTGATCGCTTCAATTGCCGACGGGTCGATAGCCGATTCCGCTATCGCCTTGCGTGCGGCCTGGACAAAGCATGACCACCAGTCTTCCGGACTTTGCTCTGCGCGCGCGCCGCTGGAAAACTTCGTCTCGTAGGGAACCGCCGCGTTTGCAAGGCAAGCGCCGGACAGGTCATAAACCCGCGCCCGGATGCTTTCCGTTCCTCCGTCGGCAGTGAGAAAATAAGCCATTCAATTCCTCCCGAGGCGGCTGCGAAAACTCCTCCAGTCTTCGCATGCCTCATCGCGCAATTTTCAACTCAGGCCGCGAAATGCTTCCAGCGCCTTGCCCGCATACATGACTGCCGGACCGCCCCCCATTTCAACGGCGACTTCAAGCGCCTCGATCAGTTCCTTTTCGGTTGCGCCGTGCCGAATTGCTGCGTCCACGTGGTAGAGGATGCAGTCTTCGCACCCCTTGACCACGGCAATGCCGACAGCAATCAGTTCGCGCTGCGCCGAAGAAAACGCGCCAGCCGCCGTTGCGGTTTTGCTGACCTTGGCAAAGCCACTCATCAGTTCGGGTGCTGATTTTGCAAAAGCGCCAAGCCGTACTTGCGCTTCTTTCAGACGAAGCCTGACATCGTCAGTCATGCGAGCCTCCCGTGGAATTTATAATCAGATCAAGCACTTCTTTGGACTGATCCCATTGCGGCATATGGCCGGACTGGCCGAGGAAATGTATGGCAATGGACGATGGCAATGCGGTCGCCTGTTGCCATGGGATGATACGATCCAGCAGACCAACCAGAACACGCACCGGCTTTGCCCGGGAAAGCTTTTCCAGCGCCGGAACGATGTCGGAGGTTTGCCCCGAAGGGCCGACAATCGCTGCGGAAAGCGTCTTGAGACGCCCCTTGGCCATGGTTTTCGCAAACTCCTCCGCCAGTTCGGGTGAAAGCTCCACTGGCTTGGCCGCGATCCGGCGCAACAGATGGCTGACTTCGCCAGCCGTCGTTGCATTGGCCATACCGGAGATAAAGCCAGCATCGACTTCAGAACCAAGTCCAGCAGGCGCGATAAGCGTCAAGCTCGAAATGCGATCTGCATGGGCATCCGCAAATTGCGCCGCAGCGACGGCACCAAGAGAATGCGCGACGACGTCAACCTCGGCAATTCCCAGAGCATCAAGAAACGAAGGCAGGAAGGCGCTGAGTTCAGCCGCGTCCGCCGCATCAATTGTCGTCAGTCCATGGGCAGGCAAATCAGGCACGATAACGCGGCAATTCGCACGTCGCAGACCCGCTGCAATGCCACTCCAGGTCGTTCGGTCGCCAGAGAAACCATGCAGCAAGAGGATTGTACGACTGTTCTTCAACCCCTGATCCAGATAGGCGACACGGCCATTTGCAAGATCGACAAAATGCACAACACTATTGGATTTCGAACCGCTGGAAGCCGCAAGCACGTCTTCCTTCTCGATCCGTCCCCGACGCCCGCTGCCCGAAAGCGAATTGATGTCGATGCCATTCTGGCGAGCAACCTTGCGAGCAAGCGGCGTTGCGCGAACACGCTCGCCGCTGCTTATCGAAGCGGTACGTTTGGCGATGGAAGTTTCCACCAAATCCTGAGCTGCTTCAACGTCTTGAGCGGTCGCCGCTTGGGCTTCCGGCGCTTCATCTTCACCGTCGCTGGTCCAATCGGGTCCAGTGCGGATGTCGATGCGGGCCAGAGGCGCGCCGACAACCACATGGTCGCCAATAGCGCCGATCCATTCATTGAGCGTGCCGTCACCCAATGCCGGAAACTCGGCTACGGTCTTGTCGGTTTCGATTTCAATGATCGAATCCCCGCGCTTGAAACTGTCGCCCGGCTTGACGAGGAAGCCGACTATCTTACCCTCCTCCATCGTCTCGCCAAGGCGCGGCATTTTCAAAATCCGTTCACTCATGACAACATTCTCTCGGCAACGGAGCGGATGAAATCGGTCGTCGGAACGCTACCGGTTTCAAGCTCCTGCGAAACTGAAATCGGAATGTCCTCACCGGCAACACGTACCACCGGCTGTTCGAGGTAGTCGAAGCATTCCTCGGTAATGCGAGCGGCAAGCTCTGCCGCAACACCGGCTGTCATCACGCCTTCCGAGACAACCATCGCCTTGCCGACGCGTTCGACATGTTCGCGCACGGTGTCGAAATCCAGCGGATTGAGCGTGCGCAGGTCGATGACCGTCGCTTCAATGCCCTTGGCGGACAACTTATCGGCAGCATCGAGTGCGTAATGCAACTGACGCGAGTAGGTGACTATGACGAGGTCCTTGCCGGTTCGGCGCACAGCGGCCTTGCCCCATGCCAGCGGCTCGGCGTCGAGATCGACCTCTTCCTTGCGGGTGTAGAGCGCCTTGTGCTCGATGAAGACCACAGGATCGGGCTTCGTCAGGCTCTGGCGCAGCAGATGGTAAGCGTCCTGAACCGTGGCTGGCATGGCGAGACGCAGCCCCGGCGTATGCATGATCCAGGCTTCGAGGCTCTGCGAGTGCTGGGCACCAGCGGAACGTCCGGTGCCGCCCTGGGTGCGCAGAACCATCGGCACGCCGATCTGGCCGCCGAACATATAACGGATCTTGGCTGCCTGATTGGCGAGCTGGTCCATCGTCATGCCGAGAAAATCGATATACATCAGCTCGGCAACCGGACGCAGCCCGGTCATAGCAGCGCCAACCGCAGCACCGACAATGGCCGGTTCGGAGATCGGCGTATCAATCAGGCGTTCAGGACCGTATTTGCCAATGAGATCCTTGGTGACACCATAGGCACCACCATAGCGCCCCACCTCTTCGCCGATCACGACGATGGTGTTGTCTTCCGCCATGGCGTCATCCAGCGCTTTGCGCAGCGCGTCGCGGTAAGTCATGGCAACCATTATGCTTCATCCTTGGAAAGTACGCGGTCGATACGGGTGCGAACGGGTTCGGGCTCAGGTTCGCCGACCGCGTAAACATCCTTGAACATGGAGGTGAGCGGCGGCGCTATGGACTCGACAGTGAAATCGATGGTGGCGTCCATCTCGGCCGTGATGTCGCCATCCATGGCGTTGAGTTCGGCTTCCTGCGCCAATCCGGACGAGACAAGCCGATCACGGGTAAACTTCACCGGATCCTTCTTGCGTCCTTCAAGTTCCTCTGCCTCTGCGCGATATGGGCTCTTGTCCATGCGCGCATGACCGAAGAACCGGTAGCAGGTGACCGACAGGAAGCCCGGCTTGCCGAGCCGCGCATCGTCGATCAACCCTTGAGCCGCATTCTTGACCTCCTCGACATCGATGCCATCGACAACAGCCCCATTGAGGCCGAACGCATGCGCGCGCTGATCGAAAGCCGTGTTGGCGGTGGCCTGATCGACCCGCGTTCCCATGCCGTACTGGTTGTTGATGCAGACGAACACCACCGGCAGACCCCAGAGGGCCGCCATGTTCATGCTCTCATAAAGAATGCCCTGCTGCATCGCACCGTCACCAAAGAAAGCGAGCGAAACGGAATTCTTCTTCAGATATTTGCTCGATAGTCCCGCGCCAACGACGGCGGGAATACCGCCACCGACGATGGCGTTGGCACCCAGATGCCCGAGCGCCATGTCGGCAATGTGCATGGAACCGCCCTTGCCTTGGCAATAGCCTGTTTCCTTGCCGCCGATTTCGGCCATCATCTGCCTCGGATCAGCGCCACGCGCCAGAAAGATACCGTGGCCCCGATGATGGGTCGTGAATGTGTCCTGCGGCTGCATGGCAGCACTTACACCGGCGGCGGCACCTTCTTCACCAATGGAAAGGTGAAGCATTGAACCTGCCGTCTGGCCGCGCACGAAGAGCTCGCCGACGCGTTCTTCGAAAGTGCGGATGCGACGCATCGTTCTATAGAGTTCGAGAAGATTGGAATTACTCGGATTTTGCACGTGCGCCTCCGACAGACCTGTCTGTTGCAAATTTTTCATGATGTCCGGTTCAGTGCCCTCACAGGAGCTTTAGTTTGGTGGTGCGCGAAACAACCGCGACCGCGACGAGAATGATGAGGCCTTTCACGATGCTCTGGATGTAAGTGTCCATGCCAATCAGATTGAGGCCGTTATTGATGACGCCGATAAACAGCGCCCCGAAGAAGGTTCCGGCAACCGTTGCCGTGCCGGGTCGGAACATGGTCATGCCGATGAAAACCGTAGCTAGGCCGTCGAGGAGATAGCGCTCACCGGCATTGGGCTGGCCGGAACCGAGGCGCGCCGCCAAAAGCGCCCCCGCGACCGCTGCAAAGATAGAGCAGACGATCAGCGCAGCCGCACGATAGAAGCGACCATTGACGCCCGAAAGTTCGGCAGCCTTGAGATTGCCACCGACCGCGTAAATGTAGCGGCCGAAGACGGTGCGCTCCATGATGAACCAGGCGACGAACACGACGATGACCATTGCATAGGCAAGCACGGGAATACCGAAAAGCTGTCCCTGTCCCAGCCAGAGATAGCTGGCCGGAAGGCCACCATAAATCGCCCGTCCGCCGGTCATCAGAAAGTTGATGCCATAAAGAATGGAGCCGACGGCCAGCGTGGCAATCAGCGAAGGCACGCCGACAAGGGTGACGAGCGCCGCATTGACGGCCCCCACGACAAACCCTGCCCCCAATCCAGCAAGCAAGGCCAATGGCAGTGGCGTGCCCGCGACCAGCAGCAGCGGTACCAAAATGCCCGCCATCCCGACCATATAGCCGACCGAAAGGTCCATTTCGCGCGCGGCAAAACCGAAGGTCAGACCCGCACCGACGATGGTGAGCATGGCAATCTGCTGAAGAATGTTGAGGAGATTATTGGCTGTCAGAAAACGGTCCACCGTCAACGAGAAGCCCGCGAACAATAGCAGCAACACGAAGAGCGTCGAATATTTCAGCAGCCATTCGCCCTTGAGCTTCTTGGTGAAGCTCTGCGCATGACGCAACGATTGCGGGGCAACGGCGGGGTTCTGTGTATTCATTGGATAACTCCTGCCATTGCGGCAATAAACTTCGCTTCGGAAAAGGCCTCACGCGGAATTTCCGCACCCGGAGAGCCATTCACGAAGGGGATGACGCGGTCTGCCACGTCGGCAATTTCCAGAAGGTCGGACGAGGTGACCAGAATGGCCACGCCCTTGTCGGCAAGCCTGCGCATCTGTGCGTGAATTTCACGCTTCGCGCCGATATCGACACCCTCCGTCGGCTCGATGAAAATCATCAACCGGTAGTGGTCGTCTGCACCGTAAAGCCACTTGCCGATCGACACCTTCTGCTTGTTGCCGCCGCTCAGATCCTTCACAAACTGATTGCGCGAATGCGCCTTCACGTTCAGAAGCTGAATGGTGCGGTCAGCTTCCTGCGCTTCACGGCGCATCGACAGAACGCCTGTGCCGCCCAAGGCCGCAAAGGACGAATGCACCATGGCAAGGTTTTCACGCACATCCCAATCGCCGATCAGCGAATATTCCATGCGGTGATCCGGAACCAGCGCAACACCCTTTTTCTGCATGGTACGCGCATCGATCCGGGCAATCGTTTCACCCTGAAAACGGCAGGTGCCGCTGGTGACGCCGTTCGCCGAATAAAGCGAACGGGCAAAGCCAAAATGGCCAGCGCCAGTCAAGCCAATCAGCCCGACGATCTCGCCCGCACGGATGGAAAATTTGTCAACGTACAGACCACCGGCTTGCCAATCGCTGACTTCCAGCACCACAGGACCGAAACTGCGATTGTCACTGGCTTCCTGCGCTATCGCCGTCTTGCCACCCGAGCGTTGCAGCATCATATCGATCAACCCGGCTTCGCTTGCTTCCGTAGCCTGAAGCGTCGCAATGTGACGACCATCGCGCAGAACTGTAATTCTATCGCTCAATGCCTTGATTTCAGAAAGGAAATGGCTGATCAAAACGATACCGACCCCTTGCTGCGGTAAAGTCTTGATGATCTCCCAAAGGCTCTCTTTTTCGCGCGCGGGCAACGTTGCCGTGGGTTCATCGAGGATGAGCAGACGGACATTGCCACGCAGTGCGCGGACAATTTCGATGATCTTCTGATCTGCCATAGGCAGCATATCGACCTGCTCGTCGAGGTCGATGGAAACTTGCGGGAACCAGCGCTTGAGCAAGTCATTGGCGCGCGACAGCAGCTTGCGCTTGTCTATGACACCGAGGCCCATGCGAGGCTCGTCACCCAGCAGAATATTCTGCGCGCCGGTCAATCCGGGAACGAGACTGCCCTCCTGCGACACATGCGCGATACCCTTGCGCAGCGCATCACCGGCACTTGCAAGCTTCACCTCGGTGCCATCAATGGTGATCGTGCCCGAAGTCGGGCTTTTGCTACCGCCAAGAATACTGACCAGAGTGGTCTTTCCGGCGCCGTTTTCTCCGATCAGTCCATGCACCTCATCAAACCGAAACTCGGCGCTCACCTGATCCAGCGCCAGCGTTCCGGGATAGGACATAACGATCTGCGACAGGCTTACCGCCATCGGAGAACTCCCATGAATTCAATCTACTCTAAAGGGGCCGGAACGCGGAACGTTCACGCTCCGGCCAGATGCAGGCAACTTTGGGGGCTTGCCTACTTCTTCGGGAGGAAGTCCTTGCAGTTCTGCTTGGTGACGAGCGGCGCATCGAGATAAACAGTCTTCGACGGAATGACCTTTGCAGCATCTTCCTTCTTGACCACGATGCTCTCGATCCATTCGCCGGTCTGCGCGCCCATCTTTTCGAATGGCTGCGAGACCGTTGCAATCATCAGGCTGTCAGGCTTGCAGACTTCTTCGATAGCCTGCGGATGGCCATCAATGCCAATGACTTTGACATTCTTCAATCCGGCGGCATTCAGCGCATTTATGGCTGCCTGTGCAGGCTCATCCCACGGCGCCCAGACGGCCTTGATGTCTTCGCCAAAGCGCGATGCATAGTCCTGCATGGTCTTGGTCGTGTCTTCGAAGAAGGCCGTGTAATCGATATTGTGCTCGGCAATGACCTTCACTTCCGGATATTCCTTCAGCACGGTTTCCATCACATCGCCGCGCTTGCGGGTGCCGTGGTGCTCTGCCATGCGCAGGAAGATCAGATTGCCCTTGCCGCCCATTTCATTGAGCAAGTAGGGCGACACATCGGCCGACATGGCCCAGTTATTGGTGGTGACATCGACCACAACGCCGTCGACCTGACCGCTATCAATGGCGAAAACCGGGATTTTGGCCGCAACAGCGGCATCAATGGCTGCACGCGATGCGCGCAGATCAGACATGCTGACGATGATAGCGTCCACACCGCGCGACGCGGCATCCTGAATGTTCGACGCGGTGCGTTCGCCCGAGCCGCCGCTATCGAGGACGCTGATACTCCAATCCTTGTTGGTTTCCTTGAGCCAGGCATCAAAGCCCGCTTTTGCGCGCTGCTCGGACTGCGCCGCAGCATTGGAATGCACCCAGGCCACACTGGTGGCCGACGCGCTTGCCGTGCCCATAAGCATGGCCAGAGCTGCGACAGCCATGGTTTTCCTGAAAAGTCCCGAACCCATTTTTTCCTCCCACAAGCCATGTGGTTGGCTCCACAACTGGCTTTGAATTGCTGTTTCCCGGCACACATGCAGTTCAGTTCGAGCTGGTCAGTGCCTGTTACGGAGGGCGTCATCGCCGTTCCGCACTCCTCCACACCCGTCGCACTGGCGAATGCCGGTCTCTGCTCCTCCAGAAACGCCATTCGGCGGCCTTTGCTTCAGGTTCCATTCCGATTGACCTGCCCGTTCTTTCGCGCTCTTGTCCGCCGGAACGATTGGTATTAAGCGTCGTCGTATTACAAATGTCAAACAGAAATACATTTGTAATTTACCGTACAGGAATTGAATGAGGGACAGATGAGTGAATCCGAAGACAGCCTCATGGTGCGCGTGGCGTGGCTCTATTACGTTGGCGGGTTCAACCAGGAGGCGACTGCATCTCGGCTGGGTCTTACCCGGGCGCGCGTGAACAAAATACTGGGCGAAGCCCGCGAGAGCGGCCTTGTCAGCATCTCCATCGACCACCAGAACGCAGGCACATTGCCCGTTGAAAACGAACTGATGCGCCGCCATGGATTGGATTTTTGTATTTCAACGCCGCCATTTGGCTTTCACGCCGATGAAGACACGGCATCCGAAATCCGCAAGCAGGTTTCATTCCGTGCCGTGGGTGTTGCCGCCGCCACCTATTTGAAAAGCTTTCTGGCCGACAATGAGGAAGCGACCATCGGCACCGGCTGGGGCCGAACCATCGAGCAGATGACATTGCAACTTGCAGGTGTACGCGCACCGCAGGCGCGCTTCATTTCCGTCATGGGATCGCTGACCGCGAACTCCGCCTATAATCCGTTTGAAGTTGTGCACATGCTGGCGCGGCGGACGGGTGGGCAAGGCTTCTTCCTGCCGGTTCCCTTCATCGCTGATTCCGCAGACGACCGAAAAGTCCTCATTTCGCAGCGTTCTGTAGCGCGTGCGCTGGCGATCGCCCGCACGGCCTCGGTTTGCTTCATCAGTGCTGGCGAGTTGACAGAGGATTCCCTGTTACGCCGCCAGAACATGCTCAGCAAATCGGAACTGGAAGGCCTGCGTGCCGCCGGTGCAATCGGCGACACCAACGGTATTTTCTTCGATAAAGACGGGCAACAGGTCGAGCACGAGATGAACCAGCGCACTATCGCTCTCAGCTTTGCCGAACTGAAAAAGGTTCAGGTGGTGCTGCTCATCGCCGGGCAGGAAAAAGCGGCAGCAGCTAAGGCGCTGCTGAAAAGTGGCATCGTCAACGGCCTCATCATCGATGGTGATGCCGCTATAGCTCTGAACGAGCTACTATAATTATTCAGAATAAACTCCAACTGGCAACTTTATTTAAGTCGAGTTTTCGTCCCCCCATGAGCCACGATTTGGGCGACGACTACGAGCCTACTGCCGATTGCGACGATAACGGCTTGTAGCGTATCTGCTCGGATTCCGCGTCAGAAACATTCATCTCGTGTATGAAATCCAGGCCATGCTGCATCGAAATCTGAATCGATCAAAGCAAAGATTAAAACGGATCCCTGACCCAATCTTCAAATGCATGACGTACCCGAATTACAAAAACCATTCCGTCTGTTTCAATTTGATAAATAATGAGGTGGGCTTTAAACGGGTGCACCCGCACAGGTGGAGAAATTTCTTCACGTGCACGTGCTATTTGTGGATTGTTTGCAATTAAATCCAGCGTGTTAAACAACTCTGCATGATAGCGTTTCGCCTGCACAGGCCCAAACATTGCTATACCCTGCTCGGCGATAGCAATGATATCGTCTTCCGCAAGAACAGAGAGTTTAAATTCCATCAGCTGCGTTTCAGAGATTTTCGGCGTTAGCGACTGCCACTGCGAAGAGTTCATCCTGTGAACGACTTCCTGGGCCACTTTGTAAACCCTCGTCAACAAAGCGCTGCATCGCTGCGATCTTATCGCTGCGCATTTGATCTTTACGGATCAAATCGCGCACATAGTCACTCGCATTCGAATAGCGTCCCGTTTTGGCCTGAGCCTCAACCCATTCTTTCATAGGATGAGGGAGCGATACGTTCATCGTTACCATCGAATTCTCCCTTCACTGCAATTAAAATCGCAGATTGGCAAAGTTTGTCAATGTTATCTTCACTAGCTACCTATCCATTTAACGTTCTAGGCCAGACCGTAGATTATGATTGCCAGTCAAGAACAGGCTGTACGCGCCTTTATCGTCCATATGCCAGCCCTTCCAGAAGACACGAACTGATGGTGGCCCTCTAGCGCTCGTGGACAAAGGGTATCCATAGTTTGACTGCAGCGATTGTGACGAAACCGAGGTAGGATTCCTTGGTCTTGTCCTATCGGGTTGCGACCCGTCGCCAGTGCTTGAGCTTGTTGAAGAGGCGCTCGATCTGATTACGCCATTTGTATTTGGCTTTGTCGTGCGGGACTGGGTGGCGTCTGTTGCTCTTTGTTGGAATGACGGCCTCGATGTTGGCGCTGGCGATCTCTTCGCGAATGGCGTCAGCGTCGTACCCCTTTGTCGGCGAGGAGCGCCTCGATCTGGTCGGAGATCATCCAGAACAACGGCGCGAAGCCTTGAGTATCATGCGTTTGTCCGCGCGTCAGGACGAAGCCTGGCGGTCGGCCTTTCGCATCGCACCGGGCATGGAACCTGGTTGTGAAACCGCCGCGCGATCGGCCAAGCGCCTCGGTCTCTTGAGTCCCCTTTTTATGCCGACTGCACAATGGTGTGCCCGGACGACGGTACTGTCGATCATGTCGGCACTTCGCTCCCGTTCCACCAGTTCGGCCAGTGTCTCAAGCATTGCCTCGAAAACACCGGTCTCGACCCAGCGTCGATATCGGCGGAAGATACTGTTCCACTTGCCGTATTCATCAGGCAGATGCCGCCATTGCGCTCCTGTACGCGCCATCCACAGCGTGCCTTCGAAATAACGCCGATTGTCCTGAGCAGGGCGGCATCCACGCCCACTTTCAGCAGGTAGAAGCGGACTGATTACCGACCATTCCTCGTCTGTCAAACCTATCCGTTCGCCCAAAGCAGCCTCCAAATGGCAGCCTTGAATCAAAAAGCTATTCTGCAGTCAACCTTTGTCCACGAGCGCTAGCCAGAATAGGTTTCCGTTACCAACAATGGCGTATCTTTTGTATGTTCACGGATTTTGATACAATTTATACGGAAATATTGGAAGAATACCTGATTTCGAACAGTTGCCCATGAGTATACTAGGTGGGCGGCTCTCCTAGGCAGTGGTTGGTGGCGACTTCTCGCTGAGATAAAGGAGCTTAGTATGTACAAACATATCCTGATCGCAACCGACGGATCCGATCTTGCTGATCGCTGTGTTGAGCAGGGTCTGGCTCTGGCAAAAGCGTTAGATTGTGATGCCACAGTGGCAACAGTGACCGCACCGTACAGCAGCGCCGGTATCTTTGGTGGAATGTTTGATGATAAGGCCATCGTAGATAGGTATGATCAAAGCTGGAAAAAACATGCGGAAAGAATTCTTCAAAACGCCCAGGACACAGCGCGGAAAATCGACCTCAAAGTCAACGTTCTGCACCTGGTCAATCCAATACCATCAGATGCTATTCTAAAAGCAGCCGACTCGATCGGATGTGATCTCATTGTTGTTGCAACCCGCGGGTATTCCGGGGCACAGCGCCTGCTTCTGGGAAGCCAGGCAAATGAGATCGTCACGTTGGGGAAAAAGTCCGTGCTTGTCGTAAGATAGACTATAAAAATAATAAACGTATCAAGAGAGCCATAGAATGGCTTTTCAGCAGAAGGGCGTATGAACTATAAAGAATATCGATTTTCTAATCTTTCAATCGACGCAGTATATATAATAGAACTACACCGCCACTGTTTATGTCCAAATGCACCTATTCATCATTCAGAGCCTACACGGAACAGAACAACTCGCCGCCTTGCCCCGATGGGCATCCCTACCGGCCTCAGACTTTCCTGCGCGTCCTGGGTCCGGGATTGGTTACCGGGGCCGCAGACGATGACCCGAGCGGGATCGCAACTTATAGCCAGGTGGGAGCGCAGTTTGGCTATTCGCTCGGATGGACGATGTTGTTCAGCTATCCGTTAATGGCTGCGATGCAAGGTGTGAGTGCTGGTATCGGCGTTGTAACCGGACAAGGAATTGCGCAAAACTTGCGCCGACATTATTAGCCGTGGTTACTGCGTGGGGCGGTTGTGTTGTTATTCCTCGCAAATTTCATCAACATCGGGGTAGATCTTGCGGCGATGGGAGCAGCTGTACGACTATTTGCCGGCGGCCCCGAGATCCTCTATACGTTGGCTTGTGCAGCCCTATGCGTAACGCTCGAAGTCATGGTGAGCTATAGGCGCTACGCTTCTGTTCTCAAATGGCTGGCTCTTTCGCTTCTTACATATGCCGCAGTGGTAATGACGGTTAATGTGCCGTGGTACGCGGCGTTACAAGGTGCACTCATACCCCGTCTTGTCTTCGACAGGGAGCATGCCATGGCTTTGGTTGCAGTTTTTGGTACAACGATCAGCCCCTACCTGTTTTTTTTGGCAGGCAGGGGAAGAAGTTGAGGAGTTGCATCGCAGACATGTTCGGCGGCTATTGGCATCTCCCAAGACAGCGCATGCCGAGCTTACTAGGATCAAGACCGACACTTTGATCGGAATGGCGATCTCAAATATCATTGCCCTATTTATTATTATAGCCACCGCGTCCACACTGAATGCGAACGGTATTATCGACATCAAAACATCGGCCCAGGCTGCGGAGGCCCTGAAGCCGATCGCCGGAGAGTTCGCATTCGTCGCCTTCGGGATCGGCATTATCGGTACTGGATTACTTGCAGTTCCTGTACTGGCTGGTTCCGCGGCTTACGCCGTTGCGGAGATGTTTCGCTGGCCTGAGGGCCTTGATCGGCGTCCTCGTGAAGCCAAGTCGTTCTATGGCACGATCGCTATTGCAACGATTGGCGGTGTCGTTCTCAGTTTCATCGCAATAGACCCTATTCGCGCCTTGTATTGGTCCGCATTTCTCAATGGCGTGCTGGCTACACCTCTGATGATAGTCCTGCTGGCAATGGCGACCAACAGACGAATTACGGGGCGACTGACGGCGCCCACATGGATGGTTAGTCTGGGGTGGTTGGCAGTTTTAGTTATGTCATTGGCAACAATAGCTTTTTTTCTCTTATGATAATGGCATCAAGTTCTGCTTAGAGACCGCGGGTTCATTGAACGCGCCCGAAATGCAGAGGCTGTCGGATGGGCGACCATTCAGATTTCACTGGGTTACCGCTGCGCAAGCCTGCCAATTGCTTAGTTATCTCACGCCAATAGAGTTGCGATACAGGATATATGCCGCAACCATGAAGATTATCGTGGCGAATATTCGGTTTGAGACGTTCTTGTATGCACTCAGTCGCGTGGCGAGTATCATTCCAAACACTCCTCCGATAACGCCACCTCCGATAAACTCAGCTGCAAGCCACCAGTCGATTAGACCGGAACTGGCATAGTTCAAAGCCGTGGCCAGTCCGAAGGCCCCCACGGAGAGAAGGGACGTGCCGATCGCGTTGATCATCGGCATACCTGTTGCCAACATCAAACCGGGCACAATCAGGAATCCCCCGCCGATACCGAAGAATCCGGATGCTGCGCCAGAGGCAAGAGCTATAGCTGCTGTAACGAGACACATTCTTAAATCGATCGGGCGGCGCTCCACGTTCAATCTCTTTTTGGGCTTCAACATGAACAGTCCAACGACGATCATGAGGATGCCGAACAGAAAGATGAGACGATCACCGTCTAAAGCCTTTCCAAGACTGGAACCGATAAGTGCCCCGATAACGCCTAGTACAGAGAAGACAGCGCCACAGCGCCACCAGACGTTCCCCTTCAGGGCATGGCTCGTAAAATTCGCGAACGCGTTGACCGAAACAGCAAGTGCCCCCGTACCGATGGCGACATGGGGCTGGCTCACACCGACAACATACAGGAGCAACGGTGTCGCAAGAATGGAGCCGCCGCCGCCGAGCAATCCCAGCATAAAGCCGACAATACCGCCAGAACCTATTGCCAAAAAGATAGAATCGCTCAACTCTTTCTGCTCCAGTTTCTGTCGTGCACGATCATCCCGACCAGCATGGCGATGACGAAGAGAACAGTTTGAGGCAGCCCCATCGACAATGACGCGATAGCGGGACCGGGACAGAAGCCGCCAACACCCCATCCCAGACCGAACAGCGCCGAGCCAATGATAAGAGGCGCATCGATCCGTCGACGCGTTGGCACATGAAAACTGTCGTCGAATGTAGGATGCTGCATCCGCTTCGTTATTCTAACACCAATGAAGGCGATGCTAACCGCACCACCGAGAACAAAGGCAAGACTTGGGTCCCAAGCGCCGAAAATGTCAAGAAAGCCTTGTACACGAACGGGATTGAGCATTCCAGACATAGACAGTCCAAAACCGAAAATGGCACCGGAGCCAAGAGCGCTGCAGAATTGATAAAACTTCAGGTTCATAGCCCCAGACCTCGCAGCACAGTAACAGCAATCACTCCTGTTCCCAGAAAGGTAGCAACCGCTGCAATTGATCGCGGTGACAGACGAGCCAGCCCCAACACACCGTGCCCGCTCGTGCAGCCAGATCCCATGCGCGAACCGAAGCCGACAAGAAGTCCGGCGACGATGATCAGTGGCCATCCAGTAGTAATTTGCACAGTGGGCCAGGTGCTGAAAACGGTCAGATAAATAATTGGCCCGATTACCAGTCCGACGACGAACGCAAGGTTTGTAAACGACGCGCTTCTCTGTAAAAGTCGCCCGACGATTCCGCTTACTCCAGCAATCCTGCCGTTAAGGATCAGGAGCATCGCTGCTGAAATACCGATTAACATCCCGCCGATAAGTGAGGATAGATAAGTGATCATTTTACGCCTTCCACGCAAAAGATGTCAAAAAGGGCAGCGACCAGTTGAGCCGCCTTGTCTTCTGTGAGGCGATAAAAAATCTGTTTTCCATCTCGTCGCGTCTCGACTATTCTGGAGCTGCGCAACACGGTTAGGTGCTGCGACAGGTGCGGTTGATGAACCCCGATTTTTTCTTCCAGCTCCCCAACGGAATACTCGCCTTCCACAAGGCTGCAAACGATCATCAGACGCGCTGGATGGGACAATGTCTTGAGCAGGTCTGCCACTTCGCCCGCGCGCAGAGATAGTTCAATGGAAGATAGCCCCGCTTTCATCATTGTCATTCTGTCCACGGTCATTCCCATGCAGCCCCTTCCAACGCGTCCAGTGGAAACTTCAGATAGCGCTTACCGTTGGCTTCTGGCTCAGGCAGTCGCCCACCACGTATGTTCACCTGCAACGCATGCAGGATGAGCTTTGGCATTGGCAGCGTTTTGTCACGCTTGGACCGTAAGGCAACGAAGGCCTCTTCCGATGCGCCCGCCAGGTGCGAATTGTACTTCTTTTGATCCGCCACAGTGCTTTCCCAACGCGGCGCACGCCCCCCCGGCTGGTAATCATGTCCGGTGAATATCCGCGTCTCATCTGGAAGTGCTAGGATGTTCTGGATCGACTTCCATAGTGCTCTCGCATCGCCGCCGGGAAAATCCGCACGTGCCGTACCGCTGTCAGGCATGAAGATTGTGTCATGCACAAAGGCGGCATCGCCCACCACGTAAGTGATGGAGGCGAGCGTATGCCCCGGCGAGAACAGAACCCTGGCATCAATGGAACCGATCCTGAACGTCTCGCCCTCGACAAACAGCCGATCCCACTGTGAGCCATCGGTGGCAAGCTCGGGCCAGTTATATATTCCCTTCCACAGCTTCTGGACGTCGGTTACATGCTCACCTATCGCTGTTTTCGCGCCGGTTCTCTCCTTCAAATACTGGGCTGCAGAAAAATGATCGGCATGTGGATGGGTGTCGAGAAGCCATTCGACAGTCAGGCTGTTATCGCGAACGTAATCGAGAATTGCATCGGCATTGGTCGTCGCCGTTGACCCCGACTTTTCATCAAAATCGAGAACGGGGTCCACTATTGCGCACATACCAGTTGCCGGATCGGACACCACGTACTGAACGCTGGAGGTTCTCTTGTCGAAAAAGCCTTTTACCTGCGGTCGATGGTCAGCAAAGTGTAGAAGCCACGACGCTGCGACACTGGTATCAAAGCCGAGCTGATGTCCGAATGGTACGACGTCTTCAACAGACATGCGTCCATCCAATACCTCACCGATAAGATGAAGGTTGAGCGAACGCGTACCTGTTTTGCAATGCGCCAGCACGGGGCCGTCAGATTTTCTGACCGCCGCCTGAAACGCTCGCACATCGGCTTCAGTGATCGTATTTATTGTGGCCGGAATATATGCATAAGAGAGATCGCATTGGTGGGCTGCATCGCATTCCGCTTGGCTTCCGGGCTGGTCTGCGCTTTCATTATCGGGACGGTTGTTGATCAGCGTTTTGAAGCCGCTTCGATCGAGTACACTGAGTTCTTGCGCGTTTGGCTGCGAAGACACCGACAGCTTCTCAGATATTTTGGTGACGAGCATCTCTACCTCCGACGTTAATATTATATAATATACTATAATGTATAATATTAAGCTTTTCAAGCCTCCCTCGAAAAGGAAGATTCTCAAACCTGCGCAGAAACTCTAACGAAAAAGGCAAAAGCCCAATCGCCGGAGAAGAATTCTATAACTTCAAATTTTCAGGCCACTGGCAAAGGGTCTCGATAGAAGTAAGATGATATGCATCCAATGTCCGGAGGTACCTCAATGAGCCGATTGCATACAGAAAACCACCTCGTATCCCGGATCGGATGGCTTCGCGCAGCGGTACTCGGCGCCAATGATGGTATTGTCTCAACGGCCAGCCTCATTATGGGCGTCGCATCTGCTTCAACGGGAACGACGCAGATAGTGGTCGCTGGCATCGCGGGCCTTGTCGCAGGCGCGATGTCCATGGCGGCGGGTGAGTATGTTTCTGTCAGTTCTCAATCCGATACGGAGTTGGCAGATCTTGCCAGAGAACGCAAGGAACTCGAAACTCAGCCCGAAGCAGAGCTCGATGAATTGATGCAAGCCTATATTGATCGCGGCCTAACCCCGGAACTGGCGCGGCTGGTGGCAGTACAGCTGACCTCACGCAATGCTCTGGAAGCGCATGCCCGTGACGAGCTGGGAATTGTCGAACACATGGAAGCACGGCCTGTGCAAGCCGCGCTGACCTCAGCGGCCACGTTCTCGATCGGGGCCGCCCTACCCTTACTGACGGCGGTCATCGCGCCTCCCTCCATCTTGCTTTACGCGGTTGCTTTCTCGTCCTTGCTGTTTCTGGCGTTTCTAGGCGCTATCGGCGCCAAGGCGGGCGGAGCTAATATGCTTAAGGCAACCGTTCGCGTCACCTTTTGGGGCGCATTGGCCATGTCAATCACGGCTGGTATTGGGGCTTTGGTCGGCACAGCGGTCTGATGATCGCTGTCAAACTTTTTGGATCGAGTTTTACCAAGAAGAATGATCATCGTTGGCAAGACGCCGGACAATGCTCATTATAATGCGCTCATTCTGTAGCTTGGAAGTCCACAAAGATGCGGTACTTGGGTGAAGATCGATCAAAGACAATCCTTTTGATTTTTGCCTTGTGCGGACTTGTGATCGGGCTTGGCTTGCATTTCTCCGGTTACTCATACGGGGCACGGCTAAGTTGGACTATAGCCACTCTGCCTGTGCTGGCGGCTTTGCTCGTCGAAATTCTCCGAAGTCTATTGCGAAAGGAGTTCGGGCTGGACATCGTCGCGGCGATGTCGATGTCGGCCGCTCTGGCATTTGGGGAAATGCTGGCAGCTTCGATTGTCGCCCTTATGTATACCGGCGGGGCCTTTCTTGAAAGCTTTGCCGAAGGACGGGCACGCCGTGAGATGCACGCTTTGCTGTCTCGTGTACCCCGAACGACAATGCGTTATATCGATGACCATCTCGACGAGATTGCCGTTGATACTATTCGCCCGGGTGACCGCCTTTTGATCCGTCAGGGAGACGTCATCCCCGTTGACGGAAGTGTAACTTCAGTAAAAGCTTTCGTAAACACGTCTGCTTTGACGGGAGAGTCACTTCCGATTTCGCTTACATCCGGAGCCGATGTGTTGAGCGGATCAGTGAATGCTGGCGATGCCTTCGATATTGTTGCCAGACACGAAGCAAAAGATAGCACCTACGCTGGCATCGTTCGCCTCGTGGAAGAGGCCCAGCATTCGAAAGCCCCAATGTCGAGGCTGGCAGACCAATGGTCTATCGGCTTTCTGATAGTGACTGTCTTAATCGCCTTCTGCGCATGGTTTTTCACGGGAGACCCGATAAGGTCGGTCGCCGTTCTCGTCGTGGCGACGCCATGTCCTCTCATCCTGGCGGTACCTGTCGCTCTTGTTGCCGGACTATCGCGCGCCGCTCATTTCGGCGTACTGGTGAAGGGTGCTCGTCCATTGGAGAACATGACTCGTATCAACACGTTGGTGCTGGACAAGACTGGAACACTGACAGACGGCCGCCCACAAATTACTTCAATCAACGCGCAGCCAGGATTGAGCGAAAATGATCTACTGCGTTTCGCCGCCTCCCTAGACCAGGTATCCAAACATCCGATGGCGCAGGCTCTTGTACTGGCCGCTCAGCGGCGCGGTATAAATCTTGTATTGCCGACCGACGTCAGCGAACTGGCAGGAGATGGCGTGGCTGGCAGGGTTGATAGCAAAAGCGTCGTTGTCGGCGGAAACAGCTTCGTTGAGAGACAGGTCAATGCGAAACTGAGTGAAATCCCCCATACAGAAGCTGGAGCGGCACTGATTGCAGTCGCGATAGATGGCAGCATCGCGGGTTATATCATTATGGCCGATCCCTTGCGCGGCGAAGTGGTCGATACGTTACGCGGCTTACGCAAGGACGGCGTAAAGCGATTAGTGCTGGCGACAGGTGATCGTGCTGCAGTGGCCAAACGCATTACCAAGGGCTTGGGGCTTGATGCCATCTACTCCGAGCTTTCACCCGATCAAAAGGTACTGACCGTGCTCAGCGAGCGTAAGAACGGCCCCGTGATGATGGTCGGAGACGGGGTCAACGACGCGCCCGCACTTGCAGCGGCTGATGTCGGCGTTGCCATGGGTGCGAGGGGAGCGGCGGCCTCGGCAGAAGCGGCCGATGTCGTTCTTCTCGTAGATAGAATAGACAGACTTCGCGCCGGGATAGAAATTGCCAAGCGATCAAGGCGTATTGCTGTCGAAAGTGTTGTGGTTGGGATTGGTCTTTCTGTAATCGCCATGATCGTAGCAGCGTTCGGTTATCTAAAACCTGTTCAGGGTGCATTGCTCCAGGAGATAATTGACGTCGCTGTCATCCTCAATGCGCTTCGGGCGTTGAGAATCTCACCCAACATCGGCAAATGGACGTCATGGTAAATCAGAATGTGAACTGGTGAATAAGTCACCTACAGCTTCACACCGAATTGCTGTTCCTCCAGCACGCAATAAGAACAGAGCATTGAAGCGTAACCGCCTTGCCAGTACCGCGCCGGTCTTCGGACCAAGCACCATTAGCGCTGTTGCCCATGCATCCGCTTCGGCACAGGTACCTGTCACGACGGTGACTGACGCCGGAGGCCCCATCAAGGGAGCACCGCGACTTGGGTCCATGGTGTGCGACAGGCGGTAATCGTTGACATTAATCCAATGCCGATAATCGCCCGAGGTGGCGACCGCCGCATCCTGAAGGGCGAGAACCGAATGAGCTGCCCGACGATCATAGTCAGGAGCCTCTACTGCAATCGACCAAGGACTGCCATCTGGACGCAACCCGAGCGTCCGCACCTCCCCATCGATTCCGACGAGGCCGGACGAAATCCCGAAAGTCAGCAACCCATCCGCCAGACGATCCACGCCATATCCCTTGGCAATTCCATTGAGATCGAGCGAAACGGGAGCTGTCTTTCGCACCATTCCTGCCTCGATGTCCAGTTCCAGGATTTCATGAGCGGGTCGGCGCTTGCGCTCAAGCGCTGCCCGTATCTGCTCCCGGTGAGCCTCCGAAGGCCCGAAACCCCAAGCGCTCACGGCGTCGCCCATACCAATATCAAACGCGCCGCCTGATGCACGGCCAATGTCGAGCGCAAGGCGCAAAACGTCCAGCAGTTGCTGCGGAACCTTTATCCAGCGTCCCACCGGCGCGGCGTTCAACTGCATCAGTCTGCTATCGGGCTTCCACGTGGACATTGCACCGTCCACTGCGTCCACTGCCGCCTGAAGTGCGACCCGAACGGGTTGGGGATCGAACCCCGCTGTTTGAGAGAACAATGCCGACCAACGTGTACCCATGGTAGGCCCGCTCAAAGCGTAACGTTGCATCTCAGTAGACGTCTTCGACATAACGTCCCTCCGCCTTGAGATTGGCCAATGTCTGCCCTGTGGAACCCAGAATGTCGACAAGAACCGACGAGACTCCGTTGGCCATATCGCGTCCGCCACACACCATGATCCGCGCCCCCTCCTGAATCAGCCGAGTGACTTCATCGGCTTCCTCCCGAAGAGCATGCTGCACATAGCGCGGCATTTTCCCGCGTGAACAACAAGAGCTAATCTGCGCAACTTGCCCCTTCTGCTTCCATTCGCGGAGTTCGTCGCCATAGAAAAAATCGCTATTCATCCGGCGCATTCCAAAGAACAGATGGATCGGGCGATGCCGCGTATTGGCGCGGATGAAGCCCGCCAAAGGCCCGATTCCGGTTCCGGCACCGATCAATATCAGGGGCGTATGTGTTCTATCCTCCGCATGGAAATCTGGATTGCGACGCAGGAAAGCGCTGATCGTGTCTCCAGGCTCCAGTTCCAAGAGCTGGGAAGAGCATAGCCCTCCCGGATGTTTTCTCACGACGATCTCGACAAAGCCATCGTTGCGTCCAGAAGCCAGTGAGTAAAACCGGGGAACGGTTGATCCCGAAGGAACGATGGCGAGGAGATCGCCGGCCACAAAGCGCCCCAGTCCGCAGCCACGCAATTGCTGCCAGAAGGAAAGCCTCGGCAAGGCAAAGCGCAGGATTGCTGCGGGCGCTTGCACTTCGGCACCATAATCACGGCGCGACACAAGCGTAAGCGGGACGGCGGCGGGTTGAACGGCCTGGTGCGTGAGTTCCAGGTCTATGCCCACCGCAGCACCGAGTTTCCGCCCCCATCGGGCAAAAGCCTGCGGCGACTGACGGTCCACTGTGTCAAAGGGTATGAGCATTCTCCATCCGGCGGCATGCGCCGTCTCCGTCACCGCCCGCGCGAAACCGCAGTAGGCAGGAAAGCTACTGTCGCCGAACCCGAGCACAACCAGCGGAATTGCCGAATCCGCTGCCTGAAGCGAGAGCCTTTCAACGAACCCCTTGGCCGAAGCGGGCGCATCGCCTTCGCCATAGGTAGCGGCCAAAATGATAATGCGCCGGACCTGCCGATAACGACCTGGATCAAAGGCCGACATCGGCGCAGCGTGAACCGTCTGGCCAGAATTGGACAGCGCCGCATGCAATGTTGCTGCAAAACCCCATGTGCTACCGCCTTCACTGCCGACGAGAATGATTGTCTCCGCTCGTCCTGCTGCACAGTTTTCGTGAATGCGCGGCCTTCCGCGACGCCCGTCGGACCAGAGAAAAACGCCCGTACCCGCCATGACCGGAACGCCAAGAGCCATCAGGCCAAGGAGCAGCCCCAAAACGGAAGCCCCCCGTCCTGAATGCAGCATATAGATTGTTTCCGACAGGCGTCGCCACCCAGTCAGATCGCTCCAGCCGAGAAGCGCGCCCGTGCCTTGATCGATATAACCGGTTCCCCGGTCGGTCTTGAGGGTGAGAATGTCCGTGGGGTCAGACGGATCGGCGAATGACAGGCTGCGCAATTGCGCAACCTGAATCTGCCGCAACGGTTCCATCGTAGCCGGTAGCGCTCCGGTCCGGCCGCTTGCCTCGGTCTGCATGACCGGCGACACCGCGCCGTCCGGCAAGAGATCGAAGGTGGAAGCCGTCATCCACAGGGCCGTTGCAGACGAAAGGAAAAGTCCCGCTACGGCCAGCCGAGCGATTTCAACATGCAGACGCCCGGAAAGCGGGCCACGCAGGCGCGAAAACCAGCGCTGCCAGCCTCCGACCCGTCGTACGACAAGCGCCACCCCGGTCAGGTTCAGCACCAGCATGGCGGCAGCACCAGCAGCCATGACAATGCGGCCGCTATCATCGAGAAAGAGCGAACGATGCAGACTTGTCAGCCAACGTTCAACCGGATTGGGATCGGCGGACGCGACACCCTGACCAGTAGAGGGGTCAATGACCGTCGCCCGGGGCGCACCGTTATCAAACCAATAGGCCGTCATCCGGCCGGACGGCGTCCGCCGGATTTGCTCTACTTGCGGATAGACCGCTTGAACACGCGCCGCCAGATCGGCGGTCGAAAGCGTCAACTCCCCCTGTGGAGACGAGACACTTTCGACAGCGGGAAAGATCGACAGGGCTGCACCGCTGATACTGAGCACAATCAGGAGCAACGCGGGAAGAAGTCCCGCCCAACGATGGATAACTCGGAACATGGCGGTCACCGATTATAGAGAATAATCGGCTGTTGCGATGTAACGCCGTCCTTTGACTGGAGCTTTCGCACCGCCGGATGTGAGTGGTATAACCACCTCATTGGGACTGTCGCGCATGTCTTCCACAGCAGCGTCGACGTGCAATGTGTAGCCAGCATCAAAAAACGCGTCGGCCAAATCAACTGTGATTTCAAGCGTACGACCCGCACCGACACTTGCGCCGGTGATACCGTTGATCTCGCTCGTATTACCACCCGTTGCACGATACCATCCGGACAGGTGTTCGTAATATTTGGATTTGCCGCCAGCCATCCAAAGGCTACCGGCATATTTACCCTCAGCATCCATGATGTAATAAGCAAGATACGCGCCGTCACCGCCATAACTGTTCAGCGTCGTTGTCAGTGTTACGGGCCGGGCCATTGCGATATCCGGAAGCGTAAGCGCCGTGGTCATTGCCAATGCTGCAAGAAGTGCTTTCATGCCAGTCTGCCTCTTTCAAAGAAACGGCACACGGACCTCGATCGATCCGCGCTTATGCCCGCTACTCTCGCAAGAAGAGCTGAACACCACCTGACACCGATGCGGTTTCTGCTTCAGCGCTTTGTAAGAAATGAACCGCTCCAAACCGCGATAAACGAAAACGGCGGACCTGCCAGCAGGTCCGCCGCGTCAAGCATTTACAGTAAATCCGCCAGCTATCGGTGCAGCGACATACGCTTAAGTGTACCGTCGCGAAGAATGAACTGGTGCCATATCGCTATCAGCGCATGAAGGCCGGCCAGATAAAGAATAATGGTGCCGGCATTCTCATGAAATTCGGCGATCAATCCGGGGGAGCCTTGCATTGGGGCCGTAATGGCCGGCACGGAAAGACCGAAGAAGGATATCGCTACTCCCATCCGCGAGGCGGCATACCAGCCGCTGAGCGGCAAGGCGATCAGCAGCAAATAGAGGATTGCATGGCCCGCCTTTGCCGCAAGGGCAAGTGTGCCTTGCGCCGGAGATTCTGACGGCGCTGCACCGGAAAGCCGCAAAAAGAGACGAGGTAACACAAGCACGAGTACAGCAAGCCCTAGAGAAAAATGCAAGAAAGGCGGATTCTCCGCCAGACTGCGTCCACCCACCGACGTGAACCATGCTCCGAGGATCAACGCGGCGGTGAGCCAGTGAATCACAACCATGCTTTTTGAATAACGATCAGGACTGCGAGGCATAACAAGTCTTTCCTTGGATGAAGGCGCTCTCAATGGTAAGCGCGATGGCTTATTTCACGACGACATTTGGCAGTGAGTTTTTCTCGAGCAAGGGGCTGGAGGGCGTGTCCGGCACAGCGCCTGACCGCTGTTCTTCGTCATGTCTTGATTTGCGGTGGCGGTCATCGTCGTGATCGTATTCGCGATCCTTGTGTTTCATTTTGACTATAGCAAGCGTAGCGGGATCAACTTTAGCCCTGAAAGCAATTCCGGTTTTGTCGGAGCCACGGACCTCATAACAGCCGTCATCGATTTTGATCCGCGCCACGGTCCAGCCGCGAGAAGTAGCCATGGCCTGAACCGCGTCCCTGGATTGCCACTTGTCCATCGATACATGGCAGTCATCATCGGCTCGCGCCACGCCGCTTCCTGCTGCGATCATTAAAAAGGAGATTGCCGCAAGGTAATTTACCATCATATCATTGTTCCTGATCAATGCGCTTTGAAGAGAACAATGCCAGCCATTTCTGACGAACAGCTGAAGCTGGCAAGGATATGACGTCAGAGGAATGACAGCTTACGGCTTCAGTTAGAATATGTTCGCATCTGACCAGACGACACGGGTTCCCGTTTTCTATCGAATAAAAGGTGCTATTGGATGCGCGTCCTGTTGATCGAAGACGATATAATCCTGGGCAAGGCCGTTCGCGACCATATCGCTGTCAACCATTCTGTGGATTGGGTGACCCGCCTCGACGACGCAACCGAGCATGTCGGCTCGGCAGTCTACGACCTAATCCTGTTGGACCTGATGCTTCCCGACGGGCTGGGTATCAATTTTTTGCGCAATCTTCGCGCCAAAGGTAGCGTCACGCCAGTCATTATTCTCACGGCGCTGGATCAGATTTCCGACCGGATCGAAGGTCTTGACGCCGGGGCCGACGATTACCTGATCAAACCGTTCGATCTGGCAGAGCTTTCGTCGCGACTGAACGCTGTTGCACGACGCTATAGCGGCAATCCCAACCCTTTGGTCGAAATGCGCGACCTCCAGATCGATCTGGCCGCCAAGACAGTGAGGCAAGGGGGACGCACCATTGAACTGACCAGCCGCGAATGGGCGCTGCTGGAAACCTTCTTGCAGCGACCCGGCATTGCATTGACCAAGTCGCAACTCGAAGACCGGCTCTATGCCTTCGGGTCGGAAGTTGAGAGCAATACGATTGAGGTCCATGTCAGCCGCCTCCGTAAAAAGCTTGGGCACGGGATCATCGACACGGTTCGCGGCATCGGCTATCGGCTTGGAAACGCGAAATGATACAACCAAAGAGCCTGCAATGGAGGCTTTCGCTCTGGCTCGGACTCGGTGCGACCCTGCTGTGGGTCATTACCACCATTGTGACAGCACAGCTTCTGCGCCACGAACTGAATATGGCCTTTGACAGCGCCCTGGAAGAAACGGCGCAGCGCATTCTGCCAGTCGCAGCGCTTGAGATATTGGGACGCGATGCCGACGACACCGAACAGCGGGTTGCCACCCTGCGCCAGCACGACGAATATTTCACTTATGTGGTCCGTGACGCAGCCGGAACCGTACAGATGCGTTCACATAATGCGGATGTGACCATTTTTCCGCCCTATTCAATAATGGGTTTCAGCAGCACGCCAACTCACAGGCTCTACTCCGACGCCGCAATGCAGGGTAGCCTCACAATTACTGTCGCTGAACCCCTCTCCCACCGACGCGAAACGGCGAAGCACATATTATACACGCTTGCCGTACCTCTCGCCCTAGCCGTCCTCCTTGGCTTGATCGGTGTCTGGCTCATCGTACGTCTTTCCATGGCTCCGGTGCGCAGTTTTCGCGAACAGATCGAGGCACGTGGCAGCGGAGATCTTGATCCGGTCGCCGTCTATGGCCTTCCCTCCGAAATTGACACTGTCGCCAAAGCAGTAAATCGGCTGTTGGAGCGTTTGAAACTGACTCTGGAAGCCGAACGCAGTCTTGCGGCCAAGTCGGCCCACGAGTTGCGTACCCCACTGGCAGCGGCGCTCGCTCAGTCGCAAAGACTGATCATCGAAGCGCCCGATGCCACCACGCGCGAACGTGCGCAGGACATGGAAACAGCGCTGCGCCGCCTCTCCCGCTTGACAGAAAAGCTGATGCAGTTGGCAAGAGCCGAGGGCGGACGGCTCCTTGCCGACAAGCCAGTAAATGTTGCTGCAATCCTTCGATTAGTTGTAGGCGAGTTCAACGGATCTACCGATGCTGTCGGTCGCATTGAGTTGGCTCTCCCTGATTACCCGGTGCTTAAGAGCATAGATGCGGATGCCTTTGCCATACTGGCGCGAAACCTGATCGAAAACGCACTCAAACACGGCGCACAGAATATGCCGATCAGCGTATTTCTAACCGCCGAAGGTGTTTTACGTGTTATCAATGCCGGCCCCACCGTGCCTCCCGAAACACTGGCTCGGTTGAGCGAGCCGTTCGAGCGCGGCCAGGCTCTGGTGCGTGGTGCGGGGCTTGGTCTTGCCATTGCCAAAACAATTGCAGGTGGAGCAGGCGGTCGGTTAGAGCTATTCTCCCCTGCATTTGGCAAGGAAGACGGCTTTGAAGCAAAATTCATATTTTCCAAATGAACTCCTAGGCCGTGCTTCCCGACATCAGCAGAAATATATCTTTCGCTCAAGCGTGAGGCAGCATTTGAAGCTCGATTGTCCACGTAGAAGTGACTGATATTGAAACTATATTTCGCCCTACCTCTGGGTTAAGCCAACCCACAGCCACCCGTGGGTTGGACGGGACAAAAGAATAAACCGAACCAAGATTGACGACCGTCAGTTTGTCGGACGACGACATCTTCTCCTTAATTTCATAGGCCATGACGCCACCAAGGCCGGCACCGAGCACAACGATGTAGGGACAAGGGCATTTCCTCCTTGCGCGAGACGGCCCAGTTCCGCATTTTTCCATATGTAAGGCTATCGGGCCTTGATTTGGCCCAAATGCAGGAAAGAACAGATAGCCCAGTGCAACTCTGAACGCCAATACAGGCCGACCGCTCTCCGACAAGAATAGGCTTACCGACAGAATGGATTAAGATCGATCAAATTCATTCACCGGGTCTGTGAACTGTGGCATTAGAACTGGGAAGGCCAGCATTGCTGCCGTGTCACGCCGATTACAGTGCTGTGCCTCAACAGACCGGCATCGACTCAGCTCTGGTTTGTACGTACCCGGAGGCACTTGACCCAGGTCAAGGTAACCCGCTTTCAAGGCAGGTTAGTCTGGCTCATGGATTTCAGTATGTCGCGAGCGTCCATGCTCAAAAAGTGGAGCTGTTTATGGAACCCGTATCCGTCAAGGCGGGCACCCTGCCGTTCCGCTCGCACGCCCTCCCGGTAGCGGCTGTTGCCGACCATTTTGATGTGGACGTGACAGTTGGCCTGACTCAGGAGGAGGCAGACCGGCGGCTTGACCTATTTGGGTCGAACAAAGTTGCTGCGCGCAAGCCCGTCACCGACTTGGCCCTGATATTGCGGCAGTTTGCCAGTTCCGTTGTGGTCTTGCTCGTGACCGCGATGGTGCTCTCGCTCGTATATGCGGAATGGAAACAGGCCGCGGCAATTGCCGCCGTACTCGTGGTTAATGCGGCCATAGGCTATTGTATGGAGCGACAGGCCTTGCGTTCAATGGAAGCGCTGAGGCAACTCGTGACACGCAACGCGCGCGTGCGAAGGGATGGCCAATCCCGTCAGGTTCCCGCCGACGTGCTTGTACCCGGTGACGTAGTGATTCTCGAAGCCGGCGATGTCGTACCGGCCGATATGCGATGCGCAAGCAGTTCAGCATTAAGCGTTGACGAGTCTGCACTCACCGGTGAATCCCTCCCGGTAGACAAAGGTGTCGATGTCAATCCCGAATTGGCTGTGCTCGCCGATCGGAGCGCCGTGCTGTTCAGAGGCACGCATGTCGTGCGCGGTAGCGGAGTGGCCATTGTTACCGGTACAGGACAGGCCACCGAAATCGGACGTATCGCCGATCTTATCGAGGGGGCCGAGAGTGGCGAATCCCCACTGGAGGGACAACTGGCGCTCCTCTCCCGTCATCTGATCTTGCTCACACTCGTGCTTGCCACCGCAGTGGCTGCGGCCGGTGTCTATTCCGGGAAGCCCATCTTTGTGATGGTGGAAACGGCGATAGCGCTCGCCGTAGCGGCGATCCCAGAAGGTCTGCCTATCGTTGCCACACTGACACTTGCGCGTGGCATGCTGCGAATGGCTGCAAACAACGCAATCGTAGAGAACCTGGCGGCAGTGGAGACGCTTGGTTCCACGACGCTCATTCTTACCGATAAGACGGGTACTCTGACCGAGAACCGGATGGAGGTTGAGAGAGTCATAACCCCTTCGGGCGAGTTCACGATTGATCACTCGCGCGCCATTTTTCTGAAAGACGAGAAACCGATCGATCCCGCCAACGATCAGGGGTTGCTGCGCGCACTACTGATTGGGGTGCTCTGCTCGAACGCAGAATATGAGCGCCATGGCGCTTCTGGCACAGGAGACCCGATGGAAGTGGCACTCCTGCGTGCCGGGGGTTTTGCAGGCCTCCATCGCAGCGAGCAGCTCGACGACTATCCGGAAGTCGCTGAAGAACCCTTCGACACGGCGACAAAGAGAATGGCGACTATACACCGCCACGACGATGGCCACTTGGCAGCCGTCAAAGGTGCGCCGGAAGAAGTGCTGGCGTCAGCTGATCGGATCGGTATCGAGGTGGAGGCACTGGATGACACTACACGGGCAGTATGGTTCGCTCATGCCGAGCGTCTGGCGGCCGATGGCCTGCGTGTGCTCGCGGTCGCCATTGATCCGGTTGCAGAGCTGAACAAACCAGCTGCCCGGGGTCTCTCCTTTCTCGGTCTTGTGGCCTTTCGCGATCCTCCACGGCACGATATCTCGGAAGCTGTGGCTGCCTTGCGCAGTGCCGGTATCCGCGTCGTGATGGCGACCGGCGATCATCCCGGCACAGCGCTCAGCATCGCCCGTGCTGTCGGCATTTCAGGACCCGATGCAGTTGTGACAATCGGGACAGAACTGCCTCAGCTTGAGGAAACATCGGAAGTCGGAGGTGATAAAAAAGTCAACTGCAACGTCTTTGCGCGCGTGACTCCAGAGCAGAAACTCAATCTGATCGACCGGTTTCAGCGCCAAGGCCAGGTGGTCGCCATGATCGGCGATGGTGTTAACGATGCGCCAGCGCTAGCCAAAGCCAATATCGGCGTCGCCATGGGCCGCAGAGGTACCGACGTGGCGCGCGAAGCGGCCGACATGGTGCTGCTCGATGATGCTTTCAGCACCATTGTCCACGCGGTTCGCGAGGGGCGGATCATTTTCGACAACATTCGTCGCTTCTCGATCTACCTGCTCTCCTGCAATCTCGCTGAGGTGCTGGTGATCGTGCTTGCCATATTTGCCGGCCTGCCGTTGCCAATGACGCCGCTACAGATATTATTCCTCAATCTGCTGACCGATGTCTTCCCGGCCTTCGCGCTCGCCACAGGTAAAGGAGAAGGGGACGTCCTGGCCCGTCCGCCACGTCCACCGAAAGAGCCGATGCTTTCGGCCGCACAGTGGCGTAGGGTCGTTGGCTATGGTCTGGCGATTGCGGTAAGCACATTAATCGCGCTGATCGTCGCGACCAAGGGCTTCAGTTTTGAGGCGCAGGAGGCGACGACGATCTCCTTCCTCACTATCGCGTTTGCCCAGCTCTGGCACGTCTTTAACATGCACCACAGCCACAGTGGTCCATGGCGGAATGCAGTGGTACGAAACCGCCTCGTCTGGTTTGCGCTCCTGCTTTGTCTCAGCCTCATACTCGGGGCCGTTGTGTTGCCTGTCTTCGCTGCTGCTCTGCAAATTGTGCCCATTGGTTCCAAAGGATGGGCGTTAGCGATCGGATGCAGTATGCTGCCGCTGCTCGCGGGACAGATCTGGCTGACCAGTGAGCGCATTTGGACGGATCACAAGTTATTGAAGCATAGCGACACAAGCTCTCGCAGATCAATGAAAGAATAGTAAGGCCCGCGCCGACGGCCAGATGTTCCACGGATATCAGCCTGCGGCATACCGCACAGCAATGTTTCCGGCCGTGATCAATCGAGACGCAGATTGCTTTTCGCGAGTTTCGCTTTTGCAGTCCGCATCACCTATACCGCGCGTTTCGTTGAAGACGTAAATCCGAACTGCGTCTCCCACTTAGATTGCTTTTATCCATGAGTAACCACCTCAGGCTCGCAATCAGTGTTCAATGAGAAAGCAGAACTGGAAGTCTGACCTGAGTGAATATCCCCCTCGTCGCGCCACCAAGAATGAAGTCGCGTATACGGGAATGACCGAAGCCTCCCATCGCCAGAATCTGTGCCCCTTCGGTCAAGGCAGCGTCCTGCAATGCCTCGTCAATGGATCTTTCGCCCAGTGTAATTGTGATAGGCTTGGCGCGGATCCCCCTATTTTCCAGCGAGGAAGCCAGAGTTCCAGCGAGATTTGACCCATTCAGTGGCTTTTCGTCCTGAACCGTCAGTACTGAGACGCGGCCGCCATCAGCTAGCAGTGCCAGAGCATCGCCGAGCGCACGTGCAGCGACCCGTCCTCCGTCCCAGGCTATCGCGATATGTTTAAGGGCAGCAGCGCGGGCGGACGGCGGAACCAGGATGGTCGGTCGACCTGAACCGAACACGACAGCCTGGGCCATATCTTGAGCAACCATTGTTTCCCCTGACCAAGGAAGCAACGCAACGTCGAAATATCGTGCTTGTCCGGCAGCTGCGTCCAGCACACCGCCGAGCACAGCTGTTCTAGTCGTACAGTAAACATCAAGCCTCTCTCCCGCATGCTCTTGAACCAGGGCATGCAGACGATGGCACTCGGCTTTGCTCTTCTGCTCGACCGCACGGGCCAGACCCGGGACGTCGACAAAAAAGTCGCCCAACCCCGAGGACATATAAGGAATATCGACCGCGAACGTCGTGACGTGGAGTGTGCCTCCAAGCACAGCTGCGTAACTCGTAGCCGCCAGCACCGCCCCGTCCGCAACTACCTCGGGATAGGTGGCTATAGGCATATAGGCATTACGCGTGTACATCATTAGAACCTCGACTTTTGTCAATTGCTCGGATCACCCAGGCGCCATGGTCGCTCCACGACCGAAAAAACCTCGCATTTCATCTTTGCACAAAAGTCTTGAATCAGACTTGATCCCAGTCAATCCCTAACAGATGAAATTGATTATAGTATACCGTACATTACGGTTGGGGCTGACCGGCGCGATACCATTGCGCACGAGAGAGCATGCATGAAACGGATCAGGTCCGGATTCCTTGGCTTATAGCTGACCCCACACTTTGAATAGCCCCAAGATTTGTAGACGCCTTCTTTCCTAATTTTGAGGCAAGAAGAGTATCATGAGCAAATCGAATTTCAGCGAAGAGTTTAAGCGCGACGCGGTGCGTCAGATCACGGAACGTGGCTATCCGGTTGCGGAAGTTTCGCAGCGGTTGGGTGTCAGCCAGCACTCGCTCTACGAATGGAAGAAGAAGTTTTCCTCTTCGTCTGGCAATCAGGCCAGCGACCAATCCGAAGAGATCAGGCAACTCAAAAAGGAACTGGCGCGGGTCACCGAGGAGCGCGACATATTAAAAAAAGCGACCGCGTATTTCGCCAGGGATGCAAAGTGAAGTACGCGTTCGTTGCCCAGCATCAACAGCGCTTTTCGGTGCGAATGATGTGCCGCCTGTTGCGCATCCATCCCAGCGGGTTTTATGCCTGGCTTCGGATGCCGTTGAGCAAGCGTGCCTGCGAGGACAAGCGACAAATCGATCTGCTCGATCAGGGCGAGACATGCTGCCCTAACCGGGTTGCCCGTCTGACACGGATTGCCGGGATAAAGGCTCAGATCGGCTACAAACGCCGTCCTGGAATTTACGGCGGCAGGCCTTCCATTGTCATCGACAACACTCTGGACCGTCAATTTGACGTTGCTGCTCCGGACAAGGCGTGGGTCACTGATATCACCTACATCCGGACCAACGAAGGATTCGCCTATCTCGCTGTCGTCATCGATCTCTATTCTCGCCGTGTCATCGGCTGGTCGATGCAGAGCCGTCAGACAACGGATGTCGTGCTACAGGCGTTGCTGATGGCTGTCTGGAGGCGAAAGCCAAAGGAAAAGGTTCTGGTGCATTCGGATCAGGGATCGCAATTCACCAGTATGGACTGGGCATCGTTCTTGAAGCATCACAATCTGGTTCATTCGATGAGCCGACGGGGCAACTGCCACGACAATGCCGTGGCTGAGAGTTTCTTCAATCTGTTGAAGCGGGAGCGGATACGCCGAAAGGTCTATCGCTCAAGAGACGAGGCCAGGCAGGACGTGTTCGACTACATCGAGATGTTCTACAACCCGAAGCGCAAACATGTCAGAAACGGGATGCTGTCGCCCGTCGAGTTCGAAAAGCAGCAGAAAACCTAACCTGAGGGTGTCTACGAAACTCGGGGCTATTCAAAGACGTTGTTTTCGCAAGCGGAGAGTCTTGGCATCCCGCTCACTTACCTCAGCGTCCAAGATAGAACGTACAGCTTTGTCTGTGCGTGAGGCGATTGACTCTCTACCTGATGGAATTCGCATGAAAAGGGTATCTTTCGTAAAATAAATCAGGGAATTTTGCGTCAAGTTAGAAGTTCCTTATGAGGCGAATAAAAAAGGCCAAGCATTGCTTGGCCCAAAGCTAGTTCTTTCATTCGTGCCAGTACATCCGTGGTCACAAGAAAGAAGAAGCCTCATTTACGCTGCCTGCAAATTACAAACAGTCATTTTCCCAGACTTACGATCCTGTTCCAGGTCATAAGTCAGTTTCTGGCCCTCATTGAGCGTATGCAAGCCTGCGCGCTCAACTGCAGAAATATGAACAAATGCATCCAAGCCGCCATTGTCAGGCTGAATAAAGCCAAAGCCTTTTGCTGCATTAAACCATTTAACTGTGCCGGTGTTCATGTGAACCCCTTTCATAGCAATATTGATAGCTGCGTTTGAAAAACGCAGAGATGAAACGATTTTTTAAAGGGAGTTTTCGTTCAGCGCACGGTTCTAATCGCGCAGGGATCAAAGCTCAGCAAGAAAATCTCGATGGTTTTATTTTATTTGTTTAAATAAAATTTGTCAAACTATTAATATATTACGGTTCATTAAATTGATGAATAATACTTAAATCGCTTAATATTTTCGTTGTTTTTACAGTGAAATAATGATTTCAAATTTATTATTTGAGAGGCCCGGTTTGGGCGCTCTCAAACGATAATTGTTAAGCCGTCCCATAGGCGGAAGACATTTCCGTCTGTGGACCTGGGTCCGTTTGAATGTCGCCCATTACTCCAGCCATAAAATTCTTCAGGATTATCGCTGACTCATTGTAATTAGGTCCTGGTAGGGGCTTCATCCTGGACGTGAGATAGCCGGCCTTAATAATCATCTGCTTCAGAATGCGATGGTTTGAGTGAAAATCGCCATTATAGATATTGGAAGACATGGCGTCCTCCTTTCAAATTGCGGGCAAGGGCAATTGAACCCATGTCAGCAGAGCCCGTATTCAATCAATTCACTGACAATTTAGGGTGGACTGTTTGTGGTTTGATAGCAAGCGTACAATTAAGGTCACTTAGGGGCAAGATACTTGATCTGAAACATTCCGAATGATTTCATCTTCGGAAATTTAGCTCTGCATAAAAAAAGAACCCCGCAGCGAGAACCGCGCGGGGCTAGAAGTCATATGTCATCGGCAGGCAGAATTTTATTCAGGAAAACGTGAAAATCAAGTAGCTTTTCAATCGCCGTGTTTTTTCTCTGCACCTTCCAGGCGCACTAAAAGTTCCAAAAAGGTATCTTCGTTAATGTTGGAGGATGTCGTCATCAATCCGTCTTTCAACGCGTCTGCTATTGCTTGTGAGGGGAGATCACGATGTCTCACGCCCGCCGTAAAACGACTAGCGGTATGGTATATGTTTGGTCGTTCTGGCATGCACCCAACGCCTTCATCTTTTTCGGTAGAACAAACGTGCAGCGGCTATGTTCCGATAATTGCCAAATCGAAATAGGTATTTTGCATAAGGCCCGGGATGTCCAGAAACATCCCGGGCCACGCTTGGCAAATGAGGTGCATGTCCTTCCCGTGCGCTTTATCGGCTGAGCTTCGTGCAACCCTGCGGTTAATGAAAAATGCCCTCCTTTAGGGACGAGCTAGGCAGCGCTGCGCCATGACCCGGCGTTAAGTGAGGGGTGCAGTTAGCTACCGGGTAAACACCTTTCGAGTGGCGCTTTTGATACTTCTGGTGCGCCAGACGCGCGGCTAGCTCACAGATGTACGATTGGTCTCTCAACCCGCTCTCGTATAACATGATGATGCCGGATGCTAATTCTGATGGAGAATAGGTGCGATCGCTTTCTTCGAGCATTATCGCTGCATTGCTAGAACAGCTCCGCATAAAATTGACTTCAAGCGGATTATATATCCGGCTCGCTTCGTTAAATAGCGACATAGTGGCCTCCCTTCTGCATGCGCCAAAGGAACACCCCACAACATTAACGTCAGAAAATTATGGGGGATGATGGCAAATGAATCAACCTGAAAAGTCCTCGCCTGCCGAAGCGAGCCAAGCCGCTACAGACGCCGCACACCCTACTTGCAGAAAATGTGTTTGTTCCAAAAATTAGGTGACTATGAAAACTACCCGTAGGCATACAACTTAAAATTAACAAACTAGAAGAATTCTCGCGAAAATTGATACAGATGGTGCTATACTCAAAATCCAACGCATAATTATGTGCGTTCGATCGTTGAAGATCGGATACCATCATGAACAGGTTTGAATGGTTAAAGCCCGCCCTCGGCGGAGCATTGGTTGGTGCCATTGCGGCAATTGCTATTGGGTTTTCCGTCGGAGGTTGGGTCACGCACGGCACTTCTGAGCGCCTGATTGTATCCAACATATCGGACGGGGTGGCGCTCGCCCTGACACCTTACTGTCTTGAAAAATCAAGAAACGATCCGGCTGTTGTGAACATCCTGGCTGAGTTTAAGGCCGCCCCAGCTTACTCTCGCCGTAGCCTTATCGAGAAGTCAGGTTGGGCCACACCGCTGGGAACAGAGCAACCCAACACCGCGCTGGCAACTGCGTGCGGCAACGAACTCGCAAAGGCGCTTTAATATGGCGGGAAGTCTAATGAGGAGGCTATCATGAAAAAACAACGTACTCGTAACATTGGATTGGAAACTTCTGTACGCCCACGTCACGATAAGGACACGACGGCCAGCAGAAGCGACCTAAGAAACGCTCATGAACAGATGAACTCACCATCAAAGGATTGGACGCAGCTTGCGAACATTCTTCGGCGTTCTTGCGGTGGATTCTCACGTTCCCGGTCGCCGCGCCATTCTTTACCGAGGAGTAAACGCAATGGCTAATGACACCACAGCTCTAGAACGAAAGGTTCTTGCACACGAGCAAATACTTCAGGTTCTCATCGGGCATCTGGCTGAAACTGAACCCAAATTTCTGGATCGACTAAAGGCGGTATTCACGCGCCATCATATCATTGGCTCCAATGAACAGGACTATGTTAATACAGCTCAGTATGCTGAACAATTCATTCATGAAGTCGAGAGGATGCAAGAGTATAAGGCGACGCGTTGATTTTCTCCGGATCATGAATATCTAACAGATTCTTGGGCTGATTATTTCTAAATACATAAATATCAAATGACTGCTTGCGCTTTAACTCGAAAAGGCGCACTGTTTATTATCCACAGCTATTGAAACGGGCGCTGTCGTAGGGAGAGAACAATCTCCGGCCCCAAAAATGAAGGGGGACACGCGATGTCTTCCGCTTCACACCTGCCCTACTTTGGCCCTGAAGACTTCCCTTTGCTTCGCGCTTTTCTGCAACGTTCAGGCTATTCGTTGGAGGGGTGCGAAAAGCCAGAGACCCGCCTGGAAGCCGCCAAACACCTTTGTGAGATATTCAGCGACGGGCGCCACGATCCCGTCCAGATGCTGGACATGCTTTTGGCAATTCGCGCCCAACGCTTGTCACAATCCAATCAAAGAGAACTGGAAGCCTGGGAGAATGAAGGTGGCTATACGGCCCCGCAAGTCACGGCAAAGTCCTCAGTCCTGCAATGGCCTCCTCGAAAGAGGCTCCGGTTGAGGCTTGCCCATGGCTGATACTTTGCGTTCCCCAATATCAGACGTTGAGGTGAGAGTGCGAAGGACCGGGGTTCGCCGCGACCAGCTCTATCCCGCGATCCGGAATATTGTGCGGATAGAAAACCGGGTCCGCGAACCGTTCAGCGCGAGATGTTTAGCCAAACACATGCCCTCGACGCATATACCTTGGTTGAAAAGCTATTTGAGCTCTCATGCGGCAACGTCGCTTCGGGACCGAGAGGCATATTTCGTGAGGGTATGTCGGGGCTGGTATCGTCTCAATGACACGTGATCAATCTGGCGAGGAGAAACTGTCAGTCCAAAAATCGTTGGATCGTAAAGTGAGCGTGTATCTGATCGCGTTCCTCATAATATGCATCGATATCGGATTGGTCGTCTGGGTGCTCGGCTCCTACGTCTATTAATCACCAAGCAGTCATGCGAGGCGCTAAAACGTATGCTTTCCCACAAGAATGAAGTCTGCACTTCCATGAATGCCAACGTTTTGTACGTCCACGCTCAGCAAACCGTCGCCTTTTTCCGACGATAACTGAACGAGCTCGCTTGAATAAGCCTGCCGGAGCATGTCCATGCTTGCCCACAAGACGCCCTTTGTAAACGTCTTCTCGCCTTCCGTGAGTATGGAAATACTGTAGCTAACAGAACCGAGGTTCTTTCCTTCGCAATACAAATTGCCTATTGAACTAAATTTAGATGTTGGCATGATTGCATCCCGATACGGGTTGTGTCTCCTCACCAAGCAAAGTGGGAGACACAGCTATAACTAATGCCGTTTTGTTTTGATCAAGTCACTTGCAGGAGTAGGAAAGCGACCTGCAACAACGTCTGTTGACGCAGTTTTCTCCTTGACCTTATCTTTCTTTGGCTTTCTTATTTCTCGGTTACTTCTTTTCTGACCACGGGGCATTTTGAAAAACTTCCTGTTTTTGAGGAATTAACTAATTCTTTCATACCGGACCAATCCCGTGACGGTTCAAATCACCGCTGGAGATACTTCCACATTCTCACGGGCATATTGCCGAGAAAGCTGCGACATCGCTCGCGATGGTGAGCGTACAGATTGAAATTCCTGAATGAGTAGCCTTGCTGCGGATATGTGAGCGGCACGGTTTTCTGCGGTGTCGTAAAGCCGATAGCCGGCGCGTCGCAGTATTTCACGCATCATTCGAAAGTCGGTAGGTCCAAAGTAGGGCTTGATAATTTTGGAAGACATTTCGTCCTCCTTGTATTGGGGCTGGAGTATGCACTCGCAACCGACAGCGCCCGTTTCAAAAGCTGTCGAGACATGCACCATGCGCTTTAAATTTGAGCAAAGCAACTGAGGCTGAATTGCGACGGCAGATCGGCTCAATCATTGCATAAGAAGCTACTTCATGTCCTCCACGGTGATGCGATAGGAAGTTTGCCGAGCCTGTGAATAGACCTCGCGAGCAGCATCGTAGATCAGTTTCCGTGAGGCGTCGAAGGCAGCAAGAAGCGATAATTCCGTCGCTGCAATGGCGCCATTCTTCTCCAGGGCGGGCTTATCGATTAGAAATGGGACGGAGGTCATTCCATCGTAGCCGACAAATCGCACGCCCACCTCAAGATCATCGAAACTTCTGCTGGGGTTTGGAAATGAAAGGGCCATTACTTTTCGCTTTTTATTGCGCCGCCTTCGTCATCTCAACGATCGGCGGCCTTTGCCATTCTTCGATGTTTCTTGATAAACTGTGTCAGGGCGATCTGTAGCCGACCTTCGTCACGTGTTCCCTCCTGAAATCGACGTGTCAGATAACGTGCAGCATCAGTGCGCAAATCTTGTGTGTCGCCGGGTTTGCGAGCCTCCCTTAGAAGTCGCGAAATCATAGTGATTTTTCTAGAATTCAACGCGATGGAAGACATTTCGTCCTCCTTTGTTGCGGGTCAGGCATTTGAAGCCCAAATGACAGCACCCGTTTCAATTACTGTCGTTATAATCATCATGCGCTTTATGTAAGGAGAAAGCAAATAAGGCTCCAATTCCATTGCTGTAAACTCAGACTGGCTGCTTTGCTAAAAATGCTTCCTTGGTCATATAATCTGCGGTTCTCAACAGCGGTCCACGGCTATCCATATCAACAATGCTGCCAATGTATGAATGCTGCTGTACCAACTATCAATTGTGAATTCCCCAGGTCTTGCGCAATACGCCTCCGGGCGACTTGGGAGCTAGACAGCCGGACAATTTTACGAACTGGCGACAATGTGTCGAAACAGCTTTGCCTATTGACAGACTATTTATATCCATTATTCTAGATATATGGAAAATGAAGAAGCAATAACCGCTTTTGCCGCTCTGGCCCAACTGACCCGGCTCGACACATTCCGCCTGCTGGTGAAGCACGAACCCGCGGGAATCCCCGCCGGTGAATTGGCGCGTATGCTGGATGTGCCACAGAATACGATGTCTGCTCATCTCGCGACGCTGTCTCGTTCTGGTCTAGTGAAAGGCGAACGTCAAAGCCGTTCGATCATCTATCGCGCTGATCTTGACCGTTTTCGAGAGCTGACGCTTTTCATGATCAACGACTGTTGTGGTGGCAATGCGAAACTTTGTGCTCCTTTAATTGAAAGCCTGACACCGTGCTGCGAACCAAAAGCGGCAACGCAATGAACTATTCTCGATGATTTTGGCCCTCGTCTAACGGACTAATCAAATGACTGACCATGTATACAACGTGCTCTTCTTGTGCACGGGCAATTCCGCACGCTCAATTTTGGGCGAAGCAATTCTGAACAAGGACGGTAAAGGGCGTTTTCACGCCTATTCGGCTGGTAGTCAGCCAAAAGGCGACGTTCATCCTCTCGCGATCAAGGAACTGGACGCTCTTGGCTATTCCACCGAGAACCTGAGCTCAAAAAGCTGGGACGTGTTTTCAGGTACCGACGCCCCTCAGATGGATTTCATTTTCACGGTCTGTGACAACGCTGCCGGAGAGGCCTGCCCTGTCTGGATTGGCCATCCTATGACAGCCCACTGGGGCATTGAGGACCCAGCCGCTGTCGAAGGAAATGACGCGGAAAAACAGTGCACCTTTGCACAGGCGGCCCGCTTTATGAAAAACCGGATATCAGCATTCCTGAGCCTTCCTCACGCCACGATAGACCGCATGGCGCTTCAAAATCATCTGAAAGCAATCGGCACCATGGAAGGCAACACACAGACAAATGTGGAGAATAACTGATGTCCACATTCGAACGTTATCTGACTGTATGGGTAGCTCTGTGCATCGTCGCAGGCGTTGCCTTGGGCCATTTTTTTCCGACAGTTTTTCATGCAATCGGATCTGCTGAAGTCGCCAGGGTCAACATTCCAGTCGCTATTCTCATCTGGCTCATGATCATCCCCATGTTGCTAAAGATCGATTTCAGCGCCTTGAGACAGGTCACTGAGCACTGGCGCGGCATTGGCGTCACGCTCTTTATCAATTGGGCCGTCAAACCATTCTCTATGGCGCTTCTCGGTTGGCTATTTATCGGCTGGTTGTTTCGCCCTTATCTGCCTGCTGACCAGATCGATTCCTACATTGCTGGACTGATTATTCTCGCAGCCGCCCCTTGCACGGCAATGGTGTTCGTCTGGTCCAACCTGACCAAGGGCGAGCCGCATTTCACGCTGTCGCAGGTCGCTCTGAACGATGCGATCATGGTTGTGGCATTTGCCCCTATCGTCGGGCTACTGCTCGGACTGTCGGCAATTACTGTCCCGTGGGATACGCTCGTTTTGTCGGTTGTCCTCTATATCGTCATTCCGGTGATTATCGCTCAAATCCTACGCAGAAGCATTCTCGCCAGCGGAGGACAACGAGCCTTCGATGCAATGCTGAAGACACTACAGCCGCTGTCTCTGATTGCGCTTTTGGCGACACTCGTACTGCTATTCGGTTTTCAGGGAGAGCAGATCATCGCACAGCCCATGATCATTGCGATGCTGGCCGTCCCGATCCTCATCCAGGTCTATTTCAACTCTGGCCTCGCCTATCTGTTGAATCGCATTTCAGGCGAGCAACATTGCGTCGCCGGTCCCTCGGCTTTGATTGGTGCTTCAAATTTCTTCGAACTGGCAGTAGCAGCCGCAATCAGCCTATTCGGTTTCTCATCTGGTGCGGCGCTTGCAACAGTGGTTGGCGTTCTTGTTGAAGTGCCTGTCATGCTTTCCGTTGTATGGATCGTGAACCGTTCCAAGGGCTGGTACGAACGCGGTGCCAATCAAAAGTCAGTCACCGAAACAGGAAAACTCTGATGTCAGTTACGATCTATCACAATCCGAACTGTGGCACGTCTCGCAACACATTGGCCTTGATCCGTGCCAGCGGCGAAGAGCCTGTTGTCATTGAATATGTGCAAAATCCGCCTTCGCGAGAACGTCTGGTCCAACTGCTCACTGCAATGCAGACGACACCTCGCCAGCTCCTTCGCGAGAAAGGCACACCATATGCCGAATTGGGATTGTCCGATCTAAACTGGACCGATGATGAACTGGTCGACTTCATGATGGCGCATCCTATCCTGATCAATCGTCCAATCGTGGCAACGCCGCTTGGCACCAAACTGTGCCGTCCGTCAGAACTGGTTCTCGACATACTGGCGAATCCGGTGTCGTCATTCACCAAAGAGGACGGAGAAGTCATCACCTATGAAAGAAAGTCCCGCTGACATGGACCTGTCGAACCTCGATCAGAATTCCTTCGCATTGCCCGACCTGGATGCACTACGCGCCGACTTTCCAAAGCATAAGCCTCGTATCCTTTTGCTCTATGGCTCACTTCGTGATCGTTCCTATAGTCGGTTTCTGACGCTGGAAGCGCAGCGCCTTCTCGATGCGATGGGTGCTGAAACGCGTGTCTTTCATGCCAATGGTCTTCCTTTGCCAGACGATGGTTCAGCAGAGCATCCGAAGGTGCAAGAGTTGCGTGAGGCAATGCTTTGGTCAGAAGGGCAAGTCTGGACCAGTCCCGAACGTCATGGAGCCATGAGCGCTGTCATGAAATCGCAGATCGACTGGATTCCATTGCCGGGTGGTGCAATTCGTCCGACGCAGGGCCGAACTCTGGCATTGATGCAGGTATCCGGCGGATCGCAGAGCTTCAACGCTGTCAATCAGATGCGCATTCTGGGACGCTGGATGCGAATGATCACCATTCCAAACCAGTCATCCGTCGCAAAGGCGTGGCAGGAATTCGACGACGCTGGACGGATGAAACCTTCATCCTTCTATGATCGCGTGGTGGACGTAATGGAAGAACTAATGAAGTTTACACTTCTTACGCGTGGCATCTCGGATTATCTCACAGACCGTTATAGCGAGCGCAAGGAAGAAGCTGCCAAACTCGAAAAGCGTGTTTCGTTGAAATCAATATGAGCGCTGAACGGCTTCCCATTGCGGCCATCGCCGGTCTCGGACTGACCCAAAATATCGGTTACGGCACTTTATATTATTCCTTCGGCATTCTCGCGCCGTCCATGGCGGGGGACTTCTCCGTTTCCAACGAATGGATTTTCGGAGCGCTGTCGGTTGCCCTGCTGGCAGGAGGCTTTCTGGCTCCCTGGTTAGGCAAATGGATTGATCGTTATGGCGCAGGTCGCATGATGACGATAGGCTCGATACTGGCCGCCGTCTCTCTCATACTGTGTTCGCTTTCTCCAAATGCTTTGGTGTTTGCAGGTGCGCTAACGATCATCGAAATCGCCGCAAACCTCGTCCAATATGGAGCAGCCTTTGCATTATTAGTGCAATTAGCGCCAAATTTTGCCCAGCGTAGCATCACCTATCTGACACTGATTGCAGGCTTTGCCTCGACAATTTTCTGGCCCATTACAACAACCCTTCAACATTGGCTGACCTGGCAACAGACCTATTTGCTGTTCGCTTGCCTCCATTTGTTTCTCTGCGTGCCGGTACACCTTATGCTCGCGCGTTCGATTGCAAAGAGTGGTCAGAAGCGATCAACAAATGGAACAGTCGCAACTGCCTCTTCAGGTGATCTGCCTGCCCATCAACGGCGCAAAGGTTTCGTGCTTATTCTCGTGGCATTCTCGACGCAGGCTCTCGTTGCAGCGGCCATTCTGGTCCATATGGTGCCGATGTTGGGCGCGCTCGGTCTTACAGGTTCTGCAGCTTTTATTGGCGCGATATTCGGACCTTCTCAGGTAGCCAGCCGCCTGATCAACATGCTCGGTGGCAAAAACCTCGCTCCGATCAGTCTGGCAGTAATCTCTGCCTCCTTGATGGGTTTAGCCCTCATTGTTCTGCTATTCGGTACTCCATCCATTATTGCGACGATGATGTTTGCCTGTCTTTTTGGCTTCGGGAACGGTCTCTTCAGTATTGTCTCCGGAACGTTACCCTTGTCGCTATTCGGCAGTGATGGCTACGGTGCCATGCAGGGCAAAATCATATCAGCCAGATTAATCGTGTCCGCCACTGCACCGTTAGCGATGGCTTCCAGTATAACGAACTTTGGTGCGAGCTGCAGCCTCACTATTCTGGCTCTTACTGCCGCTTTAGGCGTCGCGATTCTCACAGGATTGAAGTTGCTTCGTTGATGTCAGCTTACAGGCAAACGTGGTTGGAACGAAACCACGGCAGTAAAGCGCATTTCGCCCAACCCGGAAGAATCAAGCTGATCGATACAATAAAAATCGAGGCCCAAGCCAAGCCGCAGACCGCCCATTTCAAACCATCGAGGGACTTTCTGCTGTGTCCGCACCGCCTGCTTCTGCCAGTTTTCCGGGCGTGCAATTCGTTCATCGCCGTGACATAGTCACTCTATATTATCGAAATTCGATAACGTTACTCGTACGAATGGATGCATTGGGACCATGTGGGCATATGGAACATCAAGACCTGCTGAATGGACTCATTCGCCTTCACGTTCTGCATCATGCGGCCGAAGGCGAGGTCTATGGACAATGGATGATCGAAGAATTGGCCAATCATGGATACAAGCTGAGTGCCGGGACACTCTATCCGATGCTGCGTTCGATGGAGAAGAAGGGCTATCTCATTTCCGAGAAGCAGCGCGCGGGCCGTTCCGTCCGGCACATCTATCGAGCGACGCCGCTCGGCCGGGAGGCGCTGGAGATGGCACGCGGCAAGGTCCGCGAGTTGATCGGGGAGATGCTAGAACATCGCTGAGTCCATTTACCTGCGTTCGCTCCATTGACAACGTTTTTATCGTCCGGAGATAGTGATGACCGCACGCGATAATTCAGCCGGTGCCGCGCAACCGGCTGCCGGATCGGCTCCTGAAGTCTTTCGAGTGTTTCTCAAACTCGGGCTGACATCCTTCGGTGGGCCAATCGCTCATCTTGGATATTTCCGCGATGAACTGGTGGTGCGCCGCAAGTGGATCGACGAGGAAGGTTATGCAGATCTAGTCGCACTCTGTCAGTTCTTACCCGGGCCAGCTTCGAGCCAGGTTGGATTCTCGCTCGGGGTCCTGCGCGGCAATGGGTTGCTCGGCGGTTTCGCCGCCTGGCTCGCTTTCACGATGCCGTCGGTCGCAATCCTGTTTGCCCTCGCTCTCAGCGCGGCAGCATTTACTGGAACTACTGCGGAAGGTGTGTTGCACGGCTTGAAGCTGGTCGCCGTCGCCGTGGTCGCGCAGGCGATCTGGGGCATGGCGAAGAGCCTCACTCCCGATCGGGAACGCGCCGGAATTGCTTTGGCCGGGATCGCAGTAGTGGTTTTCATTGGCGGCTCAATCGGCCAGATCGGTGCGATTGCGCTAGGCGCCATCGCCGGCCTCTGGCTCTGCCGCAACGAACTTTCCAAGCCAACGGGTTATCTCCGCTTTCCGGTTTCGCGTCGCAACGGGGCGGTAGCTCTCTTTCTATTTGCTGCACTTTTCGTGATCCCGCCGTTGCTGGTCATGACGACCGGCCATCAGGCGGTGGCACTTTTTGACGCTTTTTACCGTTCCGGCGCTTTGGTGTTCGGAGGAGGACATGTCGTGCTCCCCTTGCTGCAAGCTCAGGTGGTGGCACCTGGTTGGGTCACGAACGAATCCTTTCTGGTCGGTTATGGCCTGGCGCAGGCCGTACCAGGACCGCTATTCACCTTTTCCGCCTATCTCGGCGCGGTCATGGGGCCGATGCCCAATGGTCTAGCGGGCGCTTCCATCGCGGTCGTTGCGATCTTCCTGCCGGGTCTTCTACTGGTCTACGGAATGCTCCCCTATTGGGATGCGTTGCGACTGCGACCGATCGCTCAGGCAGCCATGCGTGGCGCGAACGCCGCCGTCGTCGGCATCCTGGGCGCAGCCCTCTACGCCCCGGTTTGGACAAGCGCGGTTTTTTCACCGCGGGATTTCGCATTAGCGTTGGCCGGGTTTCTCCTACTCACTGTCTGGAAAGTCCAGCCGTGGATCGTCGTCGCGGTCTTGGCCGTCTGTGGGACGTTGGTTCATATAATCTGAAAATTTCCTGTCACGTAATGCTTAAAACACGGAACGCAAACACAGGTACTGATTTCTCTGGGAAAATAGATGGAACGACTGCTTTGAGGAAGGTGTGAAGGCTACGCTAATATCTGAAATGAAAGCGCGTTACCGAACAGCGGCTTTCGACCCTCATTGGAGACATTATTTTATTCAGCTGCCTCGCTGCAGATCAGATGGCAATTGACAGTCGCAGGTTTTTGGAAACTTTCGACAGGATAATATTATCGACCAGATTATGCCTTTGGCCGGGTCAGATAAGTTCACATTATTAGTTGCGCGTCGGTTCAATCGTCACTGTTGCAGTGCGGCCCGCAATGAGCCGGACGGCATCGGGAGTATCATCGATCTCGATCCGTACCGGAATCCTCTGGGCCAGACGGACCCATGAGAACGTCGGAGCCACACTTGCGAGGGAACCGACAGAGTCGCTTCGCTCCCGATCCTCGATACCCGCGGAGATGCTTGCGACATGTCCGATCAGCGGTTCCGGCTCACCCATAATATCGATCCTAACGAGATCGTTGACGTGGATTCTGGGAAGCTTCGTCTCTTCGAAATATCCTGCGATGTAGATGGATTCTCTTTCAACCAGCACACCGACTGCACTTCCCGCAGAAACATAGTTTCCCCTGCGCACAGAGAAATTCGTGATCGCCCCTGATGCCGGTGCCTTCACGGTTGTCCGTTCAAGGTCGAGTCTGGCCAGATCCCGCGCTGCAAGTGCTGATTGATACGCTGCGTTTGCCTGATGCATCTGGCTTTCCGCCTGCTGCCGCTGCTTTAGGCTGACGGCTTCTTTAGAGGCTAGCAGTTGATATCGTTCGAAATCCGTCTTCGCCAGCTCCGCCGCGGCCTTCATGCTCTGCGTCTGGGCTTCCGCTTCGCGGAGTGCAAGCTTGAATCGATCTGTTTCTATACGGAACAGCGGCGCCCCTTTCTCCACCCGAGCGTTGTCCGACACCAGAACCTCAGTGACGGGGCCGGAGACATCTGGCGCAAGTCGCACGATATCAGCACGGATGTGAGCGTCGCGCGTCCATGGCGCTTCCATGTAGAAGGACCATAGGTGCCAGCTCAGTACCGCTGCGCAGCCGACCATAGAAAGTGTCAAAAAGACTCGTGCGGAAATGATGGTGACATTCTTCATCTTTGAAACCAGTTTAAAGCGACTGAAAATCCAGCGAGGAGGGTGACGTAGATCGCTAGATTGAACAGAGGGCGATGCCATACCAGTCGGTAAAATCCGTCCTTGTCGAGAACCGACGCGAGAACGCGGAACACGCCGTACGCGAAAAGGGCCAGCGCCGCGAACAACGGCAGGAAGACGCCGTAAAGATCGAATTGTCCGGTCACGCAGCAATCCTCCTTGAAGGTGGTGTTGTTAAAACCGGCGGATCAAAGTCCGGGGCGAGGCAAAGGCGAAGAGCGACCGCGCTCACCAGAAGCTGCCCTTCCGCAGTTGATGTGATCGTGCCCGGAGCGGAAAGAATAAGATCATCCAAAATCCTCAGGGCATTTTCCAAAGGTCCGCGGCGGCCACCGGACTTCAGTTCGTACACGTCTTCGAGTGCTTCGAAGACTGCTTCCGCTTTGCAGCGAATAGAGCTGGACACTTCATCGACAAGCTTCTGCATAGCCATCATATGAAGTCCCGTCCGCAGATCCCGCGTAAGGTCGGCATTTGCGGCATCGGAACTCAGTGGAAGTTTTGCAGCTCTGGAAGCAAAGAGGCCGGCAACATCAATGACGCGATGGTGCGTGACATGGGGCTCGGTATGTCTGCCGGCCGCGATTTTCGCGACATGCTTCTGTACAACGGAAAAAAGCCTTCTGGCGTTTGTCTCCGCCCTAACGGAACGGAAGAGCCTGCAGACCACAATCGTCCAGATCATCGCAAGAATGGTCGCGATTCCTGTGTTCCCGAATAAGACGAAGTCGCTGCTCTGGTGTGACTGAAGCATGAGAAGAAGAGGAAAGTTTATACAAAGTCCCATCCCGACGATGGCCCGGGAAGGCTCAGCGAGGCATATCCCGGCCGGAATCAGAAACAGCCCGAGAGCTGCGGCGAGCGGCAGAAATCCGTCGATCATAGGAAGGACTGCGAAGCCGTAGACGAACGCTGCGACGACCGCGCCGATTGTCACGCCAACAAACTTGCGCATGGCAGGAACCGGATCGTCCATCGTCGCGAGGAGGCAACAAAGGACGCCTGATATCTGTGTAAATGTCATTCCGTCAGACCAACCGCTCGCGATCCAGAAAAGGGTCGATGACGACAGGCAAATCGCGACTGCCACCGCTGATAACAAAGCCATGCCGACGTCACGATGCTGGGTTGGCGTCTGGTCGATAAAAGCGAAGCGGCGAGCCGCTCTCGCTGTGTTCTCATCTTCTATGGCTTCGCGAAGGGTACCGCAGTCATCGGAGATCCGAAGAATATCCCGCAGGTTCCGAGCGGCGTTGGCAAGAAGGTGCTTTTCCCAAGAGTGGTGCGCATCAAAACGGTCGAGCGCATCGATCTCTGTCGTGAAACTCCTTGTGGGAATCTTTGATCGAGAGCCGATCGCCGAACCGATAGCGGCAATCAACGACAAAGCAACTGCCGAGCCGGGCGTGCTAAGCTTGACCAGTGATCGTCGTAAATCCTCAATTTCTGCCAAGAGTGGAAGGAGAGACACCATGCGGTGCTGCAGTGATCGCACTAACGATATCGCACGTCGATATCTGGAGCCATCATATTGAAGATGGGTTGTAAATGACCGCAAGTCTGCTGCGTCCGCAGCCAGGCCTAGTCGTGCCACTCTGCTCTGGGTTTCACCACATTCTCCGACCGCCATTGTTGTGAGGAGCGACCACGCCCTGGCCATCCATCCGTCGATCCGATTGACAAGAACGGTACCCACATGAGCTGGAAAGACGACATGGCTGACGATCGACGCGCATATAATTGCGAGACCGATCTCCTCAATGCGCGACACGACCGTGTCGAACGTGTTCGCCGGGGCTGTGACCAACGGCAGTCCTGCAAGAAGCACCGTATATCCCGCCAGCAACAGGACGTAGCTTCGGGGCGTGCGGTCCAGAAGACTGAAGAACGTGCATGCCGATACCCATGCAATGATCGCCGCTGAAAGCAGTATCGGCTCGTTCACCAGGTTCGGAACCATGACGATCGTTGCACCGCCACCGATGAGGGTTCCGAGCAATCGATAGACCGACTTCGATGAGATCGCGCCCGAAAGCGGATGAGCGACGATGTAGACGGTTGCCACCGCCCAGAACGGTCGAGGAAGGTCGAAGCTGATCGCGATGAAATAGGCAAGCATTGCTGCCAGGAATGTCTTCAATGAAAAGACGACCGTATCGGTGGTGACAATCGACCGAACGCTCACACCTTATCTCCTGGCTGTGAACTGCTCCGGGTAACGCCTCGCTCGTCAATCGTGCCGGTGAGGCCGTAGATCGCAGGTGAGACATAGCAAAAAGGCGCGGCCGCAACGCAGGCATGCAGATAAGCTTCCGCAGGATCCACACATGACATGGCCGGCGTATTTGTCGCCGGAGAAATCATTAGGGCACGGAACCTGGAGAGGACGAAGCTTGCTCCCTTCAGTAAAGGGAGGAGGTGTTGTTGAACTCTCCCGGCCCTCGGCAACTGTGATGAGACTTCGATTGATGAGAGCTGGGTATAATGGGGATCGTGTTGTTGAAATGCCATTGAGGTCTCCGAACGTCATGTCCATTCGAAAATTTATCGACAAATCAGGCTGAGGAATTTAGTTATTCTCCCATATGATAACGAAATCCCACCAAATTCCGATGGCCCTCTCATGGGCTCGAGACGATAATGATCTAGACAAGTCCGCGGCACGGGCGAGTGCTGTAAGGATTGATGTGTCGCAGAATGAACGCGAAGCACCTGAGCATCGCCATCGCAAGGGCCAGCTCGTTCTGGCTTTACGGGGAGGAGTGACCTGTCGTGTTCCGAGCGGGATTTGGATGGTACCTCCGCGTTGTGGCGTCTGGGTTCCAGGGGGTATGCTGCACAGCAATGTGGCGACCGCCAATGCTCGCTTGTTCTTCTTGTTCATTGAACCAGGCGCTGCCGATCTTCCAGACCGATGCTGCACGCTTTCCCTGTCTCCACTTGTCAGGGAACTTATCATCGAGTTGGCTGACCAGTCCGCCGTCGCGATGGCCGATGCTGATCTCATCACCACACTGCTTCTATCGGCTTTGCCGCGTATGCCAGTAGAGGATCTGCATCTGCCATTGACGGATGAACCTCGACTTGGACGCATCGCGTGGGCACTGGTCGACGACCCTTCCGACCGTAGCACGATAGCGCAATGGGCGGAGCGAGTGGCGATGAGCGAGAATTCGCTCGCTCGTCTCGTTCAACAGGAGACCGGCCTGACTTTCGGTCGTTGGCGACAGCAGTTGCAGTTGATCATCGCACTCCGAAGTCTTGCAGCTGGGGCAACGGTGCAGCAGGTTTCTGGCGACCTTGGATATGAATCGGTGTCAGCGTTCATCGCTATGTTCAAGAAAGCGCTCGGCACATCGCCAGCCAAGTATCTCAAGAATTGGGACCGTTAATCATCGGGGATTACCGTTACCGATGCGAAAGTCGGGTTTGAATAACCCTGAATAACCCTTGGCGCGAACCTCCCTTTATCGCCCAATTCCTAGCTGTATCGACAAGATTTCAGTCACTAAAAAATCTTCGACATTTCTGTCGCATACGTTGGGAGGGAGAGCCCGCCTTGCCCGGCAGCCATTTGCAGTACCGGAAGACCTCTCTCACACTTTGCCGGTCAGAAAGCTGCCTTTCCGTTTTCCAACCCTTCAAAGGTTTACTGTCTGATCCGTGGAAATTGACCCACTCGTGCCCCTTTTCCCTGTTGGTCGAACAAAACGACCCATGCATGCGAAAGACACAGCCGAAGTCATCCACCGATTCAACCAGGCGTTTGAGGAGCACGATCCCGAGATTTTCGAGGACCTGGTCGCGCCGGATTGCGTCATGGAGTCAATCCAGCCGGCACCGAACGGCACGCGCTACGAAGGCTACGATGTCAACCTGGCGTTCTGGCAGGCCATAGCCGCAGACCGCGTCAACCGCTTCGAGGTCGAAGACACTATCGTCATGGGTGACCGCGCAAACATCCGTTGGCGCTTCCATTTCGGCGACAGCGGCTCGATCCGCGGCGTCACCCTGATACGTGTTCGTGACGGGCGGATCATCGAAGCCCTGGCCTACGCCAAGATGCCTGGTGAGTCGGCGCCGCTGCCGGAATGACGGTCGCATGCGGCCAGTCGCAAAGCACGTGAGAGAGAACCAAGCCGACGATATCCGTTCGAATCGAGCCGTGGTCCATCTGTCTACGCGGAATAGACCCGGCTCCATCGCTCAATGAGGTGAGAAGATGACCAGTGACAGCAAAATTACTCATGAAATTGTGGAACGCTTCCACAACGCATTCGAGCAGCATCACCCCGAAGACCTCGATGACCTCATCGGCGACGGCTGTGTTCTCGAAAATACGGCGCCGGCCCCGGATGGCGCGCGCTACGAAGGACGTGAGACCTGCCTTGCTTTCTGGAAGGGCGTCGCGTCATCCGACAACCTCGTCTTCAAAGCAGAGGAAATCTCCGCGATGGGCGATCGCGGAATCATCCGTTGGCAACTTCGTTGGAGCAACCGGGAAGCGGACCGGGGTCGAGACGTCAATATTATGCGCGTCCGTGACGGAAAGATCGTCGAGGGTCTGGGCTACGTGAAGGGGGGCTGATGTTCCGACCCTGAACCGGCGATCCCCGTTGATCGCTACCCAGGACGGCACGGCGGCGCGCCGCCGCAACAGGGGCGCCAGCCCGAAGGAGAGAAGCGATGATGATCAACAAAGCCGGGTACACCCGAATGAAGCCACAAGCGGGACAGTGCTGTGACGGTCATTCTCGAAGCATTCAGCGCGATTGGCGCGGCTGTTACTTGACCGCACCATTGAGATAGAGATCTTCACCTCGCTGCAGCGGCGTGAAAATGAAGTCGTCTTTTCTGAGAAAGCTGTTGAACCAGCCTAAAAGATCATCTTTGGTCGACGAGTTGCGATATCCGACCAGCTTGACGGTCAGGGGAGCACTAAAGGCTATGTCAAAGGCAGTGGCAAACTGGGTGGCGCCTGAAAGCTGAACCGAAAACATGCCACCACCGTCGTGACGGATGGAAATTTCCGCACGAGCGAAAAACTCATCGCTGTAGGTGGTGATAAGACCTGGGGCTTCCCACCAATCTTCACTCGTCAAAGCGTTTCGAGTTCCTTCGCCTTGGAAGTCGACCCGGATTTCCTGGAGGCTGCGATAGTCATCGTTCTCGAAGCGCTTCAATGGTATTTTGAGCCACTGTGTATCCAGACCCGGGTTCAACCACTGGGAGACGTCATCCTCGGGGTCATTGTTAGGATCGAAGAAGAATTTCGGAGATTTCACGTCTAAATCCAAGACGACGTAGTCATCCAGCTGCTGACCAGGCCAAGATCCACTTGAGGCCCGCAAGGTGATGCGTGGCTCTTCGACTGGAAGGTCGAGCGGATAGCTCTGATAAACAAGCTTAAAATGTCCCATGCGGTTCCCCGGTCTGAAAACTCAATGTGGATTCCTTAAGATAGCGGCTGATGGTTATACTTTACTATGTCACATCTTTCTGCAACAGATCGCTCGCAATTACTGCTTCTGCCGGGAGCAGTCGATGATTATGTGGGACCGGAAAACTTGGTCCGCTTCATCGAGGACTTCGTTGACGACCTCGATCTCAAGGCTGCCGGCTTCGTGCGGGTTGTCAGCTTGAAGTGCTTAGGCCCCTCTCCACCCCATAATGGTCGTTAGCAGTAAGAAAAAGCGGAATGACCGCTTTGGAAAGCTTGAGAATGCTAAGCTAATGTCCGGAATAAGACGCTTCACGGACATACATGGAACAGTTAGCAAACCGACTGATTACAGGCGTACGCGAGACTTTGTCTCAACAGCGGAATAAGACGGCACATTACAGACCGACAACTTTCGACCTTGATTGCAGACCTTCTCCGAACTTCGTCCAACCTCCGAAGCAGCCATCCGTGAAACTATTTAGGTGACTTGGCACATCTCGGAAAATGCGGTCGACGATTGGTCCAGATATCGTTCCAAAAAATTGCCTTACGGCAACCGTACCCCGCGATTGCTATTTAAGTAACGTATTCAGAAGACGTTCAGGCGGGATGGCGGTAATATCCGAAGAGTGATTTAAGCATTTGCCATTCGCCATGCATTGATTACAGCGGAAATTTCGCTTGATTTCCTGACGCGCCAGACATGTATATTATCGACAACAGCAAGTTGGCTAGCAATGTTTTCTTGAAACTTGGTTTGATGTCTCAGGCTACGGATTGCAAAACGGTATTGTTCCCATGGCCAATCTATATTGCCTGCAGGAAGCTCTGAACGAGCCCGTCCGAAGTTTAGCAACGGTCTGATGGCCAAACGGCACGCTCGCACCCATCTGGGTGGGTCTAGCCAGACAAGACTGTCAGCATATGGTATTGCGTAAGGCAATAAACTTGGACCACCCTCCAATATCCATGCGTCACTTTGCAATGCCTGAATCAGTTTGACCTCAATTTGTGATTTTGAACGTTGTTCCCAGTTTTTGATGAGCTTAATGTTGTCAAAGGAGATAATTGGCACATCGGGACGAACTGCCGACAATTTTGCCGCGAGGTAACTTTTTCCCGCGCCATTTGGGCCCGTTACGATCAATCTCTGCAATGTCACGATCCCAGCTATGAGAAGAACAATTAAATGGCGATTGACGACAAACACATACAGAATACATGAATTCGAAAACGCTGTAATTGTCGCTAATTGAATTTATCCATTGCGTCAGACAACAGACGCGGTTGAGTTGTGCGTGCTCGACTGTCTGCGTCCACTATAACTTCTTCAGGGAACCACCTCGCAAACGCGCAGATCAGATTACGCAGTGTCAAGAATTGGACGTAGCTTAAACCCAGAGTGGCCGCTTCACCGACAGGGTTTCCAGCCCCTTCTAGTCACTTAAAACTTGCGAGGATCGTTTCCTTTAAATATATCGCGGTTGATTTCGCATATGGTGAAAGTGCTACGGCTAAATCGATCCTACGAGGCTGGAATGAATAATCGTTACGGAAAACTGGCTTCCTGGGTCTATAATCTGGATAAACCGGTCGGGCGTTCATTCGGCGACGTGGAATATTATCAGCGACGGCTCGCTGGGTCCGAAGGTCCGATCCTCGAACCTGCTGTCGGCAACGGTCGTGTTTATGTGCCGCTGCTTGAGTCCGGGTTTTCGATAGAGGGGTTCGATGCGTCTGACGAGATGCTTGGTTACTGCCAGGACGAATGCAGGAAGAGAAACCTTTACGCAAGCGTGACACGACAGACTTTCGAAGAGTTTTCTTATAGCAAAAGCTTTATTGCCGTCATCATTCCGGCGGGGTCGTTTCAGCTGGTCACGGATCTGACATCGGCGACCGGCGTGCTAAGGCGCTTCTATGATTGCCTGGTCCCAGGGGCAAAATTAATCATAGATCTCGATCCCATAGGCGGTTTTCTTGGGCCGACCGGTTCGGTCCGAAGTTGGAAAACCCAGGACGGAGATCTGCTAACACTCACAGATCATCGGGTTGAAACCGACTATATCGCGCAAACCACACTGACCCATCTGCGCTATGAACTCTGGCGAGATGGAAATCTTGTGAAATCCGAACTCGATTTGTTTAAGTTGCGGTGGTGGGGAGTCGAAGAGTTCTTGATGGCGCTGCAGCGCACGGGCTTTGTCGATATAGTGGTGTCAGGCAACTACCAGCATGGAAGAGCACCGCATAGGGACGACGAGATTATCAGTTTTGAGGCGCTGCGTCCCAATTAGATCGAAGTGGGTTTTTCAGCTGCCCTGGAACGTCATTATATGCAATGCGCTTTCAAGTCTGCCGCGGCCACCGACCAGTTAAAGGTCCGCTTACGAAGACTCGAACCCTAAACCCGCTCATCCGCTTCCCACCCCATCATGTTAGTTAGCAGCAAAAAAGCGGAACGACCGGCTCTGGAACGCGTGAGAATGCTACGCTAATGTCTGGAAAAAAGCGCAAAGCGGACGCACAACATATTCTCCACAAACAGGGCGGTGAGTATCAGGGGCGACTTCTATTACTCATTAATATCTGATATAGTGAGCGATAGAAATGGATGTTATCGCTCATGCCCTGGAACTGGACACAGCCTGATTGGCCGCATTTTCGCTATGACGCGTCTGCACTCGCGGCACTGGAACAGCGATTTCTGCTCTCCTCCGGCGAAGTCATCGGCGCTGTGCGTCACATCGATCCCGACGACCGCGACCGGTTGCGCATCGAACTCTTGAGCGACGAAGCGATCAAGACGAGCGCGATCGAAGGCGAAACATTGGACCGCTTGAGCGTCCAGTCATCACTGCGGCGACAACTCGGCCTGGACACGGACCGGCGTTCGGTGCAACCGCGTGAACACGGGATCGCGGAAATGACGGTCGACGTTTATGGCACCTATGCCCTGCCGCTTGATGACGCCACTCTGTTTCGGTGGCATACGATGTTGATGACAGGCAGTCGGCATCTGGAAAGTATAGGTGCTTATCGCAGCCATTCCGACGCTATGCAGATCGTCTCTGGCCAGTTGGACCGTCCGACGATTCATTTCGAGGCGCCGCCATCAGCGCAGGTACCAGAGGAAATGCATCAGTTCATATCGTGGTTCAACGCAAGTGCTCTGACAGGCAGTACGCCCCTCCCCGCGCTTACCCGCGCCGGGCTCAGCCATTTGTGGTTCGAAAGCATTCACCCGTTCAAAGACGGCAATGGACGACTTGGTCGCGCACTGGCCGAGAAAGCGCTCGGCCAATCACTGGGGCAACCGAGCCTGATCATGCTCAGTTTCACCATCGAACAGCAACGGAAGGCTTATTACGATCAGTTGGAAACCCATCAGCGGACCCTCGACGTCACCGAATGGTTGGTATGGTTTTCCCAAACCGTACTGACTGCTCAACAAACTACGCTGGATCGCGTCGGCTTTTACATCGCCAAGGCACATTTCTACGACCGGTTCAGGGGAGCGTTCAATCCCCGACAGGAGAAAGTCATTGCGCGTCTGTTCGAAGCGGGACCGGATGGCTTTATCGGTGGCCTCAGTGCCGAGAACTATCTGGCCATAACAAAGACCTCACGCGCTACCGCCACCCGCGATTTGCAGGATCTGGTCGACAAGGGCGCGTTGATACGCAGCGGTCAGCTTCGATTCACCCGATACGCACTGAACTGGCGAGCACCTCATTGACGACAAGATACTGGAAACGGTGTTGCCAAGCTGTTTGTGATTGGTTGCACGGGCGCGCGGCGGTTGCCTTTTCAAGCCGTCATTTCTGCGGCGTAGTCGGACCAAAGGCAGAAGGCATCTGCCCTGGCGTGTCGCCAGGAGTGGGATGGGAGGTGGTAGCTGCGGGGACGAAAGACGGTATTTATCTGATCGTGGGCTGACAGGAAGCGCTGTGCTTGGCGGGGCGATTTGAACCGCCCCATGATCTTCTCTATCTTCCTGGTGGATCAGTTGCAAAAATTTCGGTGAGGCAAAGCGTGGCGAACCGTTGGACGCAACTATGCTGCAAGCGCTGTGAATTGTTGTTTGAGTGAAAGCGGTGCGGTTGATCCGAAATTGCCTTGCAGCTTTCGCATCATATGAACGAGCATGACACCGGCGAGCGTGATGCTGGCAGCGGCTTCAGCCTTGAAGCCGAGCATGGATCGTATCCGTCGTTTGACACGGCGATGATCCTGCTCGATGGTGTTGTTCATGTATTTGCTCGAGCAGATGGTGATGAGCTTGCCACCATGTCGCAACCGGTTCTCTGCATCACATTGCATGATGGCCATCCGATTGGTCTGGCTGCCGTCAATTGTGATCTTCTCTGGCCTGCCATGTTGGGCCAGCCCCTTGCGGATAAAGCGTTTGCCAGCTTTCAGGTCGCGATTTCTGCTGAACATAAACCCGACTGTATCGCCGTTGCTGTCGATGGCTCGGTACGGATAAAGCCACTCACCTTTGACCTTCACATAGGTCTCATCCAGATTCCATTTGCGTGTGACTGGACGCTTCCTTCGATGGAAACACTCAAGCAGCATGGGGCTGAAATGCAGAACCCAGCGGTGCACCGTGGAATGGTCCACCGCGATGCTGCGCCCGGCCATCATTTCTTTCAGATTGCGAAGGCTCAGATTGTAAGTCAGGTACCATCGAATACACAAAAGGATGACGGACTTATCGAAATGGCGGCCTTTGAACATCGAACAATCCAGCTTTTTAGAAGCTGGAAACCCTATATCAATTCCCATTGACGAAACATTTGCAACAGATTCGCCTATTCGCCAAAGACCGCTCATCTTCCCAGCCCAGATTGCCTCATTGTAAATTTCCCTCTTGGGCTTGTGTTTGACGGTCGATGTCTCGACCAACTGGTCTTGTGAGGGTAGTGGTTTGCTCACGACGTGCCTGCGCAGCGATTTGGCATATGGAGTAAAACTTGATAAGAACCGCCGTTGCCGGTTTTAATCTCCCAGGGCTCCGCCGGCAGATTGCCCGCGAAGGACTCCACGTGGAATCCTTTATCCTTTAAGATGAATTTGATGAGCACACATCGACTTCACGTTCCTGAGGAGCATAACGGCGGTTCCGGCAACGGTATCAAAACCGTTTCCTCGATTAACTGCTCGATGATATAGAGCGCTTCGCCATCGGCAACAATCAATTCGACATTTCGTTGGTTGAGGCTTTTCTCGAGCAAGTTTAGGCTCTGCTCCAATCACCAACGGACAACGCCGCCGGGTGCACGCAATTTTGGATTGGTTTCATGTACGAAAAGGGCCGTGACCGTGCCCCCCCAGCTTCGACGCGGAATGAAGGGCAGGATTGTCAGCACGGCGCAGATCGTTGCGCAACCAGACAAGCGCTTTCGCGGTCATTCAATGATCCTTGGTTTATGTGTTGGAGAACGTATTTTCGGACGCGCAGATGCCACTATATTCATGTCGAGCGCCTTGATCTTCCCTTGCCTTTTCGCGGCCCGAGAAAAAATGCATTGACGCGATGTTGCAGGGCGCGGAATTTTTCACCGCGCGATTTCAGCATGTGCTCTTCAAGCGGGGGAATGCCGGAGACATGCACCAGCAACCAGTACATCTGGATCGGAGCAAGCAGCGACAGCCAGCTCCATGACGATGCGGTGATTGCCATCAGCGGCCACGCACACCAGAACAGCCATTCAAAGAAGTAGTTTGGATGTCTGGAATAGGCCCAAACGCCGGTTTCACAAATTTCAGTTTTGGCTTCCGAGGTTTTGCGAAACTGCGAAAGCTGCGCGTCAGATAGCGCTTCCCCCGTCAGTGCTATGGCGACGATTGCGATCCCGACCATATCCCAGAAATATGGAAAACCGGGGCGACTTACAGCTGCGATGTAGACTACCAGAACGAGTATGAAGGCTGCGAGAGCCTGTATCTGCAAAAACCAGAAGAGGCGAACGGATGCGTTTTCGCCCCATTCTTTTATCAGCCTTGCATAACGGGGGTCTTCACCATGGCCCATGCTGCGCTTGGCGATGTGAAAGCCAAGGCGAAGAGACCACGCCAGAATGAGGATCAGTATCACTGAACGCCGTTGCCAGGTCGCATCTGCAAGCATGACGGCTATGATTGAGCCCGCCCCAACCGAAAACGACCAGATGGCATCGATCCAGCCGTTTTTGCCGGTCTTTCGTTCAAGCGCCCAGGCAAATGCCATGATGGCAGACAGGCTGATGGCAACAATTAAAAGCAGACCGGGTTGCATGGCGGACCTTTAATGGGGAGTTTGCTTTTCCTTATGCAATACGTTCTTTTTGACTGGTTGGTTTCTTAAGCGGCGCAAAAAATTAAAAAAGTTTGGTCGCCGACTGAACCAAACTTCTTCTCAAAACGTAAAACGATGAAAATGCGGCACACACGCAGCTCAACCCGCGGTGAAGAGAGGGACTATGGATATCACGAACAGTCCGGGCAGCCCTAAGCATCTCAACGTCGCGATTATCGGTAGCGGGATTTCCGGATTGTCTGCTGCATGGCTGCTTTCGCAACGCCACGACGTGACTTTATTTGAAGCATCGGACCGCATCGGCGGCCATAGCAACACTGTAGAATTTGAGAGCAGTCACGGTCCTGTGGCCGTCGATACCGGTTTCATTGTCTATAATGAAGTGACCTATCCCAATCTGACCGCCCTGTTTCGCGCGCTTGAAGTTCCAACCGCCGCGTCGAACATGTCGTTTGCCGTTTCAGTCGGAAATGGCGCTTACGAATATTCCGGCGGTACCGGCCTCGGCCTCTTTGCCCAGCGCTCCAATCTGGTCAGCCCGCGCTTCTGGTCGATGATCCGCGATCTCTTGCGATTTTATCGCAATGCACCCAAAGACCTGAGTATCATGGGCGGTATTTCGCTGGATGATTATCTTGCACGCAATGGTTATGGCCGGGCTTTTCGTGAAGATCATCTTTATCCGATGGCGGCAGCGATCTGGTCCACCCCTGCCATGGAAGTGGGGCAATATCCGGCTGCCAGCTTCGTCCGCTTCTGCTGTAATCACGGTCTTCTTGCTCTTCGTGACAGACCAATCTGGCGTACGGTAACCGGCGGCAGCCGAGAATATCTAAGGCGGATCACCAAGCCCTACGCGGACCGGATCAGGCTCTCAACACCGATCAAATCCGTGCGACGTGCCGAGCATTCTGTCGAGTTGATCGACGGAAACAGCGTTTCCCATGTGTTCGACGATGTTGTGATTGCCACGCATGCCGATCAGGCTTTGCGGATGTTGGCCGATCCGAGCGGGGATGAAAGCCGCATTCTTGGCGCGTTTCAATATTCACGAAATGAAGCGGTGCTGCACAACGATATTTCACTGATGCCCAAACGTCGCGCGGCGTGGTCCAGTTGGAATTACCTTACCAACGCAGCCACTGGCCCGACGCAACCATCCATTACTTACTGGATGAACCGCCTGCAACCGCTGGGCAACGCGCCTGAGACTTTTGTTACGCTCAATCCTTGTCGTGCACCGCGCGAGGAACTGGTGATCCGTCGCGAGATCTATGAACATCCGATTTTCGACATGGCAACGGATCGTGCGCAGAAAGAAATCTGGTCCTTGCAAGGGCAGCGCCGGACATGGTTTTGCGGCGCGCATTTCGGCTCCGGCTTTCATGAGGACGGCCTTCAGGCCGGTCTCGCCGTGGCAGAAGATCTGGGCGGTATGCGCCGCCCATGGCTGGTCGAGCAGGAAAGTGGGCGCATCGTTCGCCAGAGTTTGCCTCTCCGGGAAAGGGCACTGGCATGACCGAGAGCTTCCAGTCGGCACTGTTTCCCGGTCATGTGACCCATGCGCGTTTACGACCGAAGGTTCACAAACTGGCCTATAAAATCTACTCGCTCCTGCTCGACCTTGATGAACTGGAAGCCCTCGATCGCAAATTGAAGCTGTTTTCACTTGACCGTTTCAATCTGTTTTCTTTCTACAGGAAAGACAGAGGCGATGGATCGGCTCTGCCGCTGCGTGAGCAGGTGGAACGTGCCATGGAGGCAGCCGGAATACTGCCTGATGGCGGTGCGATCCGCCTGCTCACTATGCCGCGTATTGCGGGCTGGGCATTTAACCCGCTCAGTGTTTTCTTCTGCTATAATTGTGGCGGTGAGCTTGTGGCAATCCTTTGGGAAGTTGATAACACTTTCCGCCAGCGCCACGGCTATATGATCCCGGTCCATAACTGCGTTAACGGACGCATCGTACAAAGCTGCGACAAGGCTTTTTACGTCTCGCCCTTCATGGACATGAAGCTGCGATATGAGTTTGAAGTCACGCCTCCCGCAGACTGGCTTTCCATCCGCATCAACAGTTTTGACGATGAAGGCCTGCTTTTGACTGCCCGCCATCTGGCGCGCCGGGTTGAATTGAGCGACGCCGCCTTGCTACGCGCCTTTCTTACAATTCCGTTTCTCACCTTGAAAGTGATTGGCGGCATTCACTGGGAGGCGCTGAAAATATGGTTGAAGGGCATCGGTTTACGCAGAAGACCTGCAGGGCCAGAGATTTCCATCACATCTGTTCGTAACGAGACCGCCCAGCAGAGGAACAAGGCCGCATGAGCCAGCTCGACGAGTATCATCAACTATCGGCATCAAGCCGGACTGAACGACCAGCTTTCAGCCCTTCGACTATCGTGTTGAAACGGCTGCTGAAGCAGGTCCAGCATGGGCGATTGGTGCTTTCACTGCCCGGCGGTGAGGTCATTGCTGTTAATGGTCTATTGCCCGGACCGGAAGCCAAAATTGCAATTGTCAAATGGAACAGCCTGCGTCGCCTGCTGACGGGCGGGGATATTGGCTTTGCGCAATCCTATATCGAAGGCGAATGGACATCACCCCATCTCACATCGGTCATCCGCTTTGCGGCGCGCAATCGCGTTACGCTGACATCCACATTACGCGGATCTGGCTGGATGCGGGTGCTGAACCGTATCAGCCACCTGCTCAATGCAAACACGCGCCGCGGCAGCCGGCGCAACATCGAAGCCCACTACGATCTCGGCAATGATTTCTATGCCCGATGGCTCGACCCTTCGATGCTTTATTCATCTGCGATCTGGAATGAGACGACCCATAGCCTTGAAAGTGCGCAGAAGCAGAAGTTGCAGTGTATTGCTGAAAAACTGGCGCTTGAGGGCGGCGAAAGAATTCTTGAAATCGGTTGTGGCTGGGGTGCCCTGGCGGGCTATCTCGCAAACTGTCACAATGCCAATGTGACGGGAATAACCCTGTCGCCATCGCAGCTCGCTTGGGCAAAAGCCGCAGTTGAAAACGGAGGGCTCAGCGATGCCGTTGACCTTCGCTTGCAAGATTACCGCGATGTTCAGGGCCAGTTTGACCGCATTGTATCAATCGAAATGTTTGAGGCCGTTGGCGAAGCCTATTGGCCGGAATATTTCACAACCCTGAAACGCTGTCTCAAGCCCGGCGGCAGAGCAGTCCTGCAGGTCATTTCAATAGAAGAAGCGCGCTACGAAAATTATCGCCGCAAGGCCGATTTCATCCAGAAATTCATCTTTCCGGGGGGCTTTCTGCCGTCAGATAAAGTGCTTGAGCGCGACCTTACGAAGGCCGGTTTGGTTTTAAAGGAGACCGAGCATTTTGGCCATTCATACGCGCTTACGCTTGCCGAATGGCGTCAGCGCTTTATCGCCAACTGGCCTGAAATCGCGAAGCTTGGCTTTGACGATAAATTCCGACGGCTTTGGGAATACTACCTTTGCTATTGCGAAGGTGGGTTTGAGGAAGGTGCAATCAATGTTGGGCTCTACACGATTGAACATGCTTAGGCTTCACCCCCCCACTAACGGAGGAAGCGTCGATGAAATGGATACTGACGATTGGCATAATGACAGTGTCGTTTCCCTTCACAGCGCAGGCGGCTGAGATCAACGGCAACTGGGTGCGCGGGGATGGGAATGCGCGAGTGAAAATTGCTGAATGCGGCGAGGATATCTGCGCCACCAATACCTGGATCAAGCCCGGAACACCAAAAGAGAAAACCGGCGACCGGCTGGTGATGAGCATCAACGAAACTGCGAACGGACAATATTCTGGCACAGCTTTCGATCCGCAACGTAACCTCACCTACAAGATCAGCGTGAAAGTTGACGGCGATACCATGACGAGCAATGGCTGCGTTCTGGCTGGCCTCCTGTGTCGCAATGTGGGCTGGACCCGAATCAAGTAAGAGCGAGTTATCGATGAAAGATTATCTCATAGCCTATGTGGTGACAGCGGTTGCATTTCTGGCAATCGACTCCGTGTGGTTATCCAACATGGCGAACGTGTTTTACCGCCCTGTCATGGGCGACATGCTTGCGCCAGGTTTTCGTCTCGCGCCAGCAGTCGTTTTCTATGTGATTTTCGTGTTTGGACTGGTTTTCTTTGCGGTCAAGCCCGGACTTCTGGCCGGTAGTGGTACAGTCACGCTCGTTCACGGTGCGCTTCTCGGATTCGTCGCTTATGCGACTTATGATCTGACCAATCAGGCCACTTTGAAAAACTGGTCTTGGACCCTGACAATCGCAGACGTGGTCTGGGGCACTGTCCTGTCTGCCGCGTCAGCCTATATTGGCTATTGGGTTACGTCGCGGAGCAGCGGCTAGGTTGGAGTAAGCATATGCAAAGATGGGGTCTTTTGGCCGTCTTCGTCTTCGTCATCATTGTTGTAGGAATGGCAATCGGTATCGGTTTCCCGCCGGGCGAATGGTATGCAGCGCTTCAAAAGCCTTGGTTTACCCCGCCTAACGCAGCCTTTGGCCCCATCTGGACGATACTTTATATCTTCATTGCCATTGCAGGCTGGCACACATGGATAAGCGATCGTGGGTGGAAGCGGCGCGGACTGTGGTTTGGCCAGATGGTATTGAACTTCATCTGGACGCCTATTTTCTTCGGCGCTCACATGACCGTGCTGGGGCTTGTCGTAATCATCGGCGTCTGGTTTTGCGTGCTTTTGTTTATCATTCGCGCGTGGCAACCAGATCGCATCTCGGCGTTGCTATTCGTGCCATACCTCATATGGCTATCGCTGGCGACAGCGTTGAATGCGGCAATTGTCGTGTTGAACTAATGAAAAAGGCGGCAAATATGCCGCCTTTTCTTTAGATGCCGATCAATGGCTGCACGAGCCGCATAAGCCAGCTCTGGAATTTGAGCGGTGCGTCAGTCACCGCAAGACAGATGCAATCGCCATCCGGTGAGGCAATCGGCTGATGCACGAGATCAGCATCCGCTTCCTCAATATCACCGCGCGCAAAAAGCCCGGTTCCATCATAGAAACTACCGCTCAACACCAATGTCAGTTCGCGACCGCCATGCCCATGTTCTGGCACCGGCTTCCCCGCTGGAATTCGCAAAAGGCGAACCTGCGTTTCGCTGTCGCCTGTCTCGATTGGCACCTGATAGGCACCCCGGCCAAGCGATTTCCATTTCAGGTCCGGCAAATCGCCACCGACATAGGATCGCAGCGGTTCCGGTATCACGGCAGGCTGCTTTATCTCGAAGCGCGGTGCCGAATGTTCCATTGATTGCTGTGTCTTCTGCAACCTGTCCTTGAAACTATCCCATGTGGATGCTTCGAGTTTCTGTGGCTCAACCGCGTCAAGAAGCTGCCCGCCAATCTGTTCAAACTGCTTGAGCCTTGAACGGCAGGCCGGGCAGAGCGCAATATGAGTGGCGACCGCGATACTCCAACCCTCGGCCAACGTGCCTGCAGCATAGCTTGAAAGGAGTTCGTCGCTCAGATGATGCTTGATATCCATCAGTGCGCTCCCGAATTATCGAGCGCAGCGCGCAATTTGTTGAATGCCAGCCGCAGGCGGGATTTAACCGTGCCAAGCGGGAGGTTCAGCTTCTTTGCGATGGCGCTATGCGTGCTTTCCTCGAAATAAGCGAGTTCAAGCAAGGTGGATTGCTCCTTCGGCAAGTCAGCCATTGCCGCGCGCAACTGGCTGGCGGATTGCCGTTCGGCAATCCTCAAGTCAGCGGGCTGTTCCGCATCGGGCACAAAGGCCGGATCGGTTGGGTCGAACTCCGGGCGCCGGGCGCGTCGCACTGCATCGATGCGCTGGTTTCGTGCGATGGTGAAAATCCAGGTCGACAAGGCTCCTTTGGCAACATCGAACTGATCTGCCTTGTTCCAGACTGCAATCATGGTCTCTTGCATTAATTCTTCCGCTGTTTGCGTATCAGCAGACAGTTTGGCCATATAAGTCTTCACCCGGGGTGCGAAATGCTTGAAAATCACCTCGAAAGCGTCCACGTCGCGTCGGGAACTGACCGCCAGCATCAATTCCTCCATTGAGGGCTGATCTTCAGGTGCGGTCTGTCCATTCATCCGTATTAAACCCCATCCGCTCAGATGTAGCGAAGCCAGAACCTGTAAATTATGCTGAGCTTCCATGTGCCACTGTTGCGAGAGGAACGAAACTTTTGTGTTCATCAGGATTATACGCAAACAGATTTAATCTGGATCACACCAGATTTCAAATGTAGGGCGTCATCGCAAGCAGCACTCTCGAACTCTGACCTTTTAGCAATAAATCACGCATCAGCTCAGTGAATTCATAGCAGCTCAGCAAGCTCCTATTTTGCTCGCGATCTTATGGCTCACCAAACGCTTTCTCGTAATTGATCTCAAACGTGCGAAAGCTGTCAATCGCGGCTTCGAAGCACCGTTCTTCATCTTTTTTGTCGAGCGACATGGTTTGAAGCAAAGCAACAGTCTTCTTCCAACCGGCCAGGTTTCCGACCTGCTTTGCCAGGTGTCGCGCACCGTACCCGGCGCCGAGACCAAGCAATCGCGCCTTGTGGATGAGCACTGTTGCCCCCAAAGCGGAACCTTCAAGCACGTATAGCGTACCAATCGCTGAAGGCAGATCAACAGGCGCCCCTGCGTCGAACTGCAATTCCGACTTCTTCGGTTCTTCCCCGTCCGACAGATCCGCATAATCCATTTGAAGTTCAGATTGAATTTTATGATTGTCCCAATCTGAGAATACTCGTCTCAGGTCACTGACATCCAGCAATGTTTCCAACGCCACTCTGCTACGCCAGGTGGCTTCCAGATATTTCCTGTAGGCGTCCAACGAAATGAACATACCATAAAACGAATCAAGCCTGTCAATCCGTTCGTGGTAGGGAGCGGTAGCCGCCTTCAAATCCCAACGACGTTGCAGGACGGTGCGTTGATTCATTAGCAAAATTTTCCATAATTCGTTACACGGGCCAAGACTAAATATTATCTTTATGAATAAATTCCATGCATTACTGCATCGTAATGCTCTTCGATTTCCTGTGTGCACTTGCACGATTTGCGCTTCAAAGCGCTCTTGTCCTTAATGATAAATAACCCGCGCCTGGTGACAATGATGCCCTCATTGCGCAATTGACCGACAATGCGCGTTACAAATGTCCTGCCAACTCCAAGCATTTCCGACAACTGATCGTGCGTCATTTCAAACTGATCTGTGCCAGTTCGTTCTGCCGCTGACAGCAGCCATTTGGCGGTTCGCTGTGTTATCGTATGGGTCGCGTTACACGCAGCTGTTTGAAATACCTGTGCCATCAGGCAATCGGAATAGCGCGCAAACCAGTGCCGAAGCGAGATGGAATCCAGCTTCAACTGTTCGAGTGCAGCCGTTTTGATCCTGATAAAACTTCCCGAGTTACGAACGATGGCAGTGGCATAGGCGGGTAAACTGCCGTTCGACACAATACCTCCTACAGCCCCTTCCCTCCCGATCAACGCAATCTCGACAGCGCTGTTGTCTTCGTCGACCCAGCGCTGAAAACTCGCCAACGCGGATCCGCACGGAAACCAAGTGTGAACAACATCGTCTCCGGCCTTCTGCAAAACAGCCTCCGCCTCAAGTTCGTAGAAGACCGTATGGGGCAGCAGCTTTTGTCGGTCTTCCTCATTGAGCATCATCAGAAGCAAATTGCCCGACATCTCGTGGGTCGATGTTAAATTCATACAGTCGAGTTCCTCTTTTCGCGGCCGTTGTGTCCAATAGTGGACGGACGATCCTTTCGGTCTATGTTACTTTTAGACGCAATTAACCTAACCCATTGAAAAGACGGGTTTGTTTTCATGCTCCATCGTTGATAATACCATCTCAACGGATATTTTCGTTTGTCAGCGGTCACAACGTCTAGCCGTTTTCAGCTCTCAGATAGTTTAGCAATCCTGCAAAAGGTGCGCTCACGAACGGTTAAGTCCGGAAAGTTCTGCCGCAATGGATATGTCCGAACCTGTTAATCTCACCAATTGTGATCTCGAACCAATCCACATTCCTGGTTCGATCCAACCGCACGGCGCAATGCTCGTTATGGATCAGTCTGGCCAAAATTTCCTTTTTGCTTCTGCTAATATTCCATGCATAACGGGCTATCGAGGGGATTTGATCCCTGGCACCGACATTTCTTTGATTGTTGGCGAGAAAAATGCGCATGATTTCCGTAACGCCGCGGCCAAAGCGAGAGAGCCGGGCTTATCCTCAGTGGTACTTGGGCTTCGCTTTCCAGGCAAATCCACGCTTTTTGACGCTGTGATCCACACGCATCTGGGAAAGACTTTTGTCGAAATAGAGCCCTGCGCGGATCGAGGGCAAAGTGCCCGGCAGGCACTTGATCTCACGCGTAGCGTCATCCATCGCATTGGTCGCGAGGAAACAGTAGAGAGGGTCGCTGCAACGGGCGCGCGCCTCGTCAAGGCCATGCTGGGTTACGACCGTGTGATGATCTATCAATTTCTCCATAACGGAGCAGGTCGCGTCATTGCGGAGGCAAAATCACCCGCGCTTGGCAGCTTCATGGGACAGCATTTTCCTGCATCGGATATACCCCTCCAGGCTCGACGTCTCTATCTTGTCAATACAATCAGGATGATTTCCGACACATCCTATCAGCCCGTTGCACTTTGTCCCTCACTTGCAGCAGACGAACCTGCTGTCGACATGTCCTTTGCGCAGTTGCGCAGTGTTTCCCCGATCCACTGCCAATACCTGCAGAATATGGGTGTCTCCGCGTCATTGTCGATTTCGATTGTTGTTGATGGTGAACTATGGGGCCTGATTTCCTGTCATCACGACAGTCAGAAAGTCACCCCTCTTCCTCTGCGCATAGGAGCTGAACTGTTCGGGCAGTATTTTTCGCTACATATAGCCGATTGTGACAGACGAAAAACACTGCAGATCACAGCAGACGCACGAACCAAGCTCGACACTATTGTGTCGCAACTGAGTATCGGTGATGAAATTCGCGACAGTCTGGGGGAACAACTCAGCCGGTTTCCCGAATTGGTTGCAGGCAACGGGGCTGCATTGTTGATGAACGGGCAGTGGCTTCAACGTGGCGATACGCTCAACGAACATCAAACGCGCCAACTACTCAAAGTTGCAGGCGATGAATCTCCACGCGAGCTTTGGGCAAGCCAGGAAATCAGAACCCACTTGGCCGACTACGCCGGAAGCGTTGCAGGCATGCTCGCAATTCCACTTTCCATGGCGTTCAGTGATTATCTTGTACTGTTCCGCAATGAGGAGGCCCACGCCATCGAATGGGCGGGAGAGCCGGTGAAGACTACTGTCGAAACACCTTTCGGTACCCGATTAACGCCCAGAGGCAGCTTCTATACCTGGCGGGAAGAAGTTCGTGGGCGTTCAACGCCCTGGACCACTACAGATCTCTCAGTAGCGCAGTCGATTGGCACTTACTTACGCGACGTCATCCTTCGGCAAAATGAACTGTCTGAACAGGAAAGAGCGAAAACTGAACAGCGACGTCGGGTTTTGAACGCCGAACTCAATCATCGCGTTAAGAACATTCTTTCTCTGGTCAAGTCGATTGCGCTTCAGACGGGAGCCAACGCTGCGAATGTTGCTGACTACGCTCAAACGCTTGAAGGGCGATTACGCGCACTCGCATCAGCTCACGACCAGTCTTTGGACGGCGAAAACGGCGGTTCGCTAGCAAGTTTGCTCAAAACCGAAGTCAATCTTTATATTGACACACCCGGTCGCATAACTCTGGAAGGTCCACCGGTCCATCTCGATCAAAGAGCATTTGGCGTTATCGCCATGGTCTTCCACGAAATGATGACAAATGCTGCGAAATATGGCGCGCTTTCGGTTCCGAATGGACGCCTGAAAATCAGGTGGAAACTGGTAGCATCCGGTGATTGCGAAGTATTCTGGAACGAAGCCAATGGGCCATCCGTTACGTGGCCGTCACGAACGGGATTCGGTAGCAAGCTGATAAGAAATTCTTTCGAATACGACCTCCGGGGAAAAGTCAAAATCGAATACCACCGGGATGGGCTTCAGGCGCAGTTTTCTGTTCCATCTGTATATGTGACGCAATTAAACGACGAGTTGATCACGGCAGATATTCCAAAAGACATTGTCGAGAAAACCCACATCAATGGAATGAAGATTCTGGTTGTCGAAGATCAGAGCCTGATTGCCCTTGATATGGAAAACACCTTACGAAAATTGGGCGCCGAGCATATTCATCTTGCCTCGAGTGCGCCTGAGGCATTCGAGATGATTGAACGTTCCAAACCCAATCTTGCAATTCTCGATTTTAATCTGGGAGACCGTACTTCGGAAAATATCGCCGAATTGCTTCTAAAGCTGAAAATCCCTTTTCTTTTTACGACAGGCTATAGCGACAGGGTGCTCATCCCCGAAAAGCTTCGCGACGTAACCATCGTGCGCAAGCCCATAAGCAATTCAGCAGTCGCAGCGGCCATCAACTCCGTTCTTGGATAGAATATCCTAGCGGTTTTGCGGGTTGAAAGCGTCTGAGGCGTTCACGTCTGATTGCCAATTCTTCCATTAGATTGCCAGTCAGAAGTGTGAGAATGCCGAGCCTCCTCATAACAACTTACGATAGCCACGCATGTAAATCAGAGTGACAACCCAAGTGTTGAAATTAGCACCATTTGGTGATAAGTTAACTCAACTGCAGGAGGTAGTTTTATGCGTTCAACCATTAATCTTGATGATAATCTCTTGGAAAAAGCCAGATCCCTGACGGGCACAAAGGAGACAGCCGCTTTGGTCCGCCAAGCGTTAGAAGCACTCGTGCGCGTCGAGACTGGTAAACGGCTTATCGCTCTTGGAGGTACCATGCCGGACGCTGAAGCCGCCCCCCGCCGTCGGAGCTCAGTGAATAAGTGATACTAGCAGATACTTCCATTTGGATTGATCATTTCCGCCGAGGTGATAACGATCTTGTAAAAATTATTGGTAACGATCTTCTGCTTTGCCATCCGGCAGTTATTGGCGAACTTGCTTTGGGCAGCCTACGCGACAGGACCGCTGTGTTAACTTTTCTCCGCGCACAGCGTGAGACTATCGTAGCAACCCACGACGAGGTTATGACTCTCATTGAGAGGCATAGCGTTTTTAGCATGGGTATTGGCTACACGGATGCTCACTTGCTCGCTTCTGTCCTACTTGATCAGCGCACATCCCTTTGGACTCGAGACAAGCGGCTCAAGCTAGCGGCCCTCAAAGCTGGCGCTGCTCTTTATGAGCCCTTTCACAGTTAAAAAGAGTATAACGCCATCCGCATGATCGGCCGTTTTGATGATCTCGAACGGGTGACACGGTCTTGAATGGGCCGGAAGCAGAAAGTCCGGTACGGCCAAAAAATGTGCTGAAGTGGGCATAATGAGCTGTCGGCACAACCACCTGA